>Ga0247840_10004851_pt1 | contig 20801 bp, 21 predicted proteins | sample LaCruzMarch2015__FD_192404 | JGI IMG/M metagenome (GOLD analysis project Ga0247840, IMG submission 192404) | Freshwater microbial communities from meromictic Lake La Cruz, Castile-La Mancha, Spain - LaCruzMarch2015_17m | ecosystem: Environmental > Aquatic > Freshwater > Lake | place: Spain... | reverse complement strand
GCGTGATTCTCATGTCAGCACCAGAGGATAAAGTTGCCTGCTGCGAATGCGGCCGCATTCCGTCTGCACGAAACCAGCCTGCCTCTCGGGAGAGCGGCGCAGTTCACCCCCGTCAGGTTGTCAAAAGTGCCGTCCATAGCCCCGAACACGTTGGTACCGCCGCGCCGGCCGCGTTTAATTTCGCCCTTGCGGTGACCGCCTACGACTCGCAACGTGGACGCGCTACACCCGAGGGGCAGCACGAGCGAGGTACTCCCTAGTGACACTTGGCGTCATCCTAACGGCATTGCAAGAGCGATCGTCCGCTGTGCCCCGAAACCTGCAAAGTTGCGTGCCGTCTCTGGATGGTAGGACACATTGTATTTTTTTACAATAAGTTAGTGTCACCCTGAAACTCCGGAAGAAACACTGACTGAAGGCGCAACTGCCTGCATAAAAACTGCCGCGGGGCGCACGAGGGAGTTTAGCCCGCGCAAATTATCGAGTAAACTGCAAGTGGCGGCCTTGGGCACGGAACGGCGGGCTTCTCTCGCTCCTGGTGTCGGTTACTGTCAATCCATCAACTCGGTGTGGAAATGTTAAAAGAAATCAATGTTGTCGGCATCTCGCTTGCCTTGGTACTCGCCGCCAACCTGAGCGGTTGCGCCTCCAATTCCGCCGAGCAGGCTGCGGCAACGCCGACCGCGGGGATGAACAGCAGCGGCCAGGTTGTCGATTCCAGCAGGATCGAGGCCGGCAGCGGCCGGCAGGTCAAGGGCATCAATGATTGGGAAGGCGAAATCACGGGCACACCTGCGGCGAACAGCAAGTTCACCAAACTGCAGATCGGCATGCCGATGAAACAGGTGACCGACCTGATTGGACAACCGACGGACCAAGGCACTTACATCACGGGCAAGGCATTCATTCCCTTTTACTTCGGAAGCGACAAACATCGCTATGAAATGGTCTACAAAGACCAGGGACGGCTGATCTTCGCCGGCGGATCGATCGGCGATTTTTCCGGCGGACATTTGATCTGGATTATCCACAATGCGAACGAATCGGGCTATCGCTGATCCAGAGGACGGCGCGGCCTCGGACTGTCGGGCCTGCGCCGGGAGCGTTTGGCTCGATCCCACGTAGTTGCGAAATCACCATGTCTGAAGCCAATCCTGAACTGCAAAGCGAGGTTGCCCGACTCATCGTCGATGCCCTCAATCTCGACATCAAGCCGGAAGCGATTCAACCCGAGGCCCGCCTTTATGGCGAGGGCATAGGGCTCGATTCCATCGATATCCTGGAAGTGGCCCTCGCCGTCTCCAAGCGCTTCGGCTTTCAGTTGCGTACGGATAACGCGGACAATGTCCGAATCTTTAATTCTCTGCGCAGTCTCACGGAGCACATCGCGGCGGCCCGGACAAAATGAGCCTTACCCAAATTTACACGGTCCGTGGGACCGTCATCGCTGCCGGGGTCATTGCTTACCCTATATTGGCGTATTACAGCACCACCCCGGAGGCGGTCGATACTGTTCCGACGCTTGGCCTCACCGTCTCGCTGGCGCCAGTGCTGGCGATACTGGCGTGGCTGGCCTGGCATTCCCCCCGGCGGCTCGTCATGCTTGCGCTTTGCGTCACGGTAGGGTTTCTGCTATGGCAGTACCGGGACACGCTGGAACGCAATATCGGCTGGGTCTACTTCATCCAGCACGCCGGCACCTATGTGCTGCTGGGCGCTGTATTCGGCATGACCCTGAGACGCGGGCGGCACCCCCTGTGCACGCGCTGTGCGCAAGCGTTGCGCGGCAGCCTCAGCCCGGAGGTGGCTCGCTACACGCGCTCCGTCACGCTGGCTTGGACGCTGTTTTTTCTGGGCATCAGCCTGATTTCCACGCTTCTGTTCGTATTCTGCAGCATTGATGTCTGGTCGGTTTTCGCTAATTTTCTGACCCTGCCGCTGATCGCACTCATGTTCGTCGTTGAACATCTGGTGCGCCTGCGCAAGCTGCCATACCTGGAGCGACACAGCATCATGGATAGCATCCTCGCCTTCCGCACTATCCCCGAGGCAGGCCCCGGCGTCTCCCTTCACACCCGCTGAGTTGCCATTGCGTCCGACCATGTCGACACTGCCGCTGATTGCCCATCGCAGCCCTGATGCCATCGTGGCCTGGCGCGACAGCCTGCCGGTCAGCGCCCGGCAGTTTCTAAGCGATGTTGAGCAGGTGGCCGGATTGCTGCCCGCAGGGCGGAATGCGCTTAACCTGTGCCGTGACCATTACCGTTTTGCCGTGAGCCTGGCAGCTTGCATCGTCAGCGCCCGGGTCAGCCTGTTGCCGTCCACACACACCCCGGAAATGGTCCGGCAGATGCGACACATCGCCCCGGATGTCTTTTGCATTGCCGACCAGGCTGCCCGCGGTGTCGACTTGCCCGTCTTCCACTATCCCGACCGGACGCCGACGTCCGCAGCCGACCGGGTGATCCCCAACATCGACTGCGAACAGGTCATCGCGCAGGTGTTTACGTCTGGGTCCACGGGCGTACCGGAGCCCCATCCTAAACACTGGGGCAGCCTGGTGCGCAGCGTGCGTGCCGAGGCGCAACGGCTGGGTGTCACCGCCGGCTACGCCACGCTCGGAACCGTGCCGGCCCAGCATATGTATGGTCTTGAATCCACGTTACTGATGCCCCTGCAGAGCGGTGGATCGCTGCATGCCACACGACCCTTTTATCCAGCCGACATCTGCGCGGCGCTGGCGGCCCTGCCCCGGCCCCGGTTGCTGGTCACGACGCCTTACCACCTGCGGACACTGCTGGCGGAGTCGGGCGCCGCGCCGGCCGCAGACCTGCTGCTGTCCGCCACCGCCCCGCTCGGGCGCGACTTGGCGATCGAGGCCGAGACCCGGTTTGCGGCCCCCTTGTTCGAGATTTACGGCTGCACCGAGACCGGCCAGATTGCCTCCCGACGCACCACCCGTGGTCCCGCCTGGCAGACCTTCCCGGACGTCCGCCTGCGTTATGAAGGGGAGCGCGTCTGGGCCGAGGGCGGGCCCGTCACGAGGCCAACACCGCTGAGCGACGTCATTGAGTTGGTGGATGCGGACCCGACCCGTTTCCTGCTCCACGGCCGCCATGCCGAACTCGTCAACATCGCCGGCAAACGGACCTCGCTCGGATATCTCAATTACCATCTCAACGCCATCACGGGGGTGCTGGACGGCGTTTTTCTTCAGCCGCTTGAAGGTGATGATCACGCGCCGGGAGGCATCCGCCGCCTGATTGCCCTGGTGGTGGCACCGGAGTTGACGCCGGCAGCCATCGTGCAGGCGCTGCGCGAACGCATCGATCCGGTCTTTCTCCCCCGACCGCTGCTGTTCGTGGATGCGCTGCCGCGCAACGCCGCCGGGAAACTGCCAAACCAAGCGACGCGGGCGTTTCTGGCGCGCTTGCAGTCGCCAACGACAACCGGCCTCCCGACATGACGGATGTGCGCCTGCCGCTTTCGGTCGCTGCCGATCATCCGGCCTATGCCGGTCACTTCCCCGGCCAGCCGATTTTGCCGGGCGTGGTGCTGCTGGACGAGGCCCTCCATGCCCTGGCCGCACAGCAGGGACTGGAGCCTGCCGTCGGTCAAATCAAATCGGCGAAGTTTCCGAGCCCGGTTCAACCGGGGCAGGCGCTATGCCTCACTTATGCCGCGACGGCACCAGGCGTGTTTCGCTTCGCGGTCATGGCTGACGAGCGGCTGGCAGCCAGCGGCGTCATGACCTTCGCGGCGACCGGCCTGGGAGCTGATAGCGCGTGACCCCTCCGGATCTCGCGCGCCAAGCCGAATGGGCGCGGCGCCAGGAACGCAGCAACATGGCTATGCTGCGGGTGATGACCTGGATCTCGCTGCGCTTGGGGCGCCGCATCGCGCGCGGCCTGCTGTTCGGCATCAGTCTCTATTTTCTGTTATTTGCCTCAGCCGCCCGGCATGCCTCCCGCGCCTATCTGCGGCGTGCCCTGGGGCGGGCACCACGGCTGCGCGACTTGTTTCGGCACTTTCACACCTTCGCCACCTGCACCCATGATCGCGTTTACCTGCTCAACGACCGCTTGGATCTCTTCGATATCCAAGTGCACGGCGCGGCGGCGCTCGAGGCGGTGCTGGCGGCCGGTCGCGGCGCTTTCCTGATCGGCGCCCACCTGGGCAGCTTCGAGGTAATGCGTGCGGTCGGCCGGCAACGGCTGGGACGTCGGGTTGCCATGGTCATGTACGAGAACAATGCCGTCAAGATCAACGCTGCCTTGACGGCCATCAACCCTGCCGCGGTACAGGAAATCATCCCCCTTGGTCAACTCGATTCCATGCTCCGGGTGCGTGCCCGGCTGGACGAGGGCATGGTGCTCGGTGTTCTGGGTGATCGGACCTTGGACGATGGCCCCGCCCTCCCGGTAAAATTTCTGGGTGAAACAGCCAGCTTTCCTCTCGGCCCCATACGCCTGGCCGCCACGCTCGAATGCCCGGTGCTCTTCATGACGGGCCTGCATCTGGGCGGCAACCGCTACGCCATCCATTTCGAGCCGCTGGCGGATTTCACGGGCATCGAGCGCAAAGGGCGCGATACGGCCATCCGTGAGGCGCTCGCCGCCTATGCTGCCAAGCTGGAGCGGCATTGTCATGGCACGCCGTTCAACTGGTTTAATTTCTTCGATTTCTGGCGCGCACCCGCGGGTGGCTGGCGCGCTGTCGCATGATTCGGGATAGGCAGCGCTTGGGCGGGAAGGTGATCCTCAGCATTTTTTTGCTCGGATTCAATCTGTCGGCGCCGGCCGCCCAGTTCACTGTCGCCGAACTCATGAGCGCATTCGCCGACAATACGTATGGGACAGTCTCCTTCAGCGAGAAGAAGTACATTTCCATGCTGGACATACCGGTGGAGTCGTCCGGCGAACTGCTGTTCGTCCCCCCCGCCCGCCTGGAGAAACGCACACTCAAGCCGAAGGCGGAAACCCTGGTGCTGGATGGCGATGCCCTCACCATCGAGCGACAGGCCAAAAAACATACGCTGCAACTCAAGGATTATCCGGAAATGGCAGCCATGATCGTGGGCATCCGCGCCACGCTGGCCGGCGACCGCGAGGCACTGGAGCAAGTCTATCACCTCGACCTCAAAGGCAGCCGTGACCGCTGGACGTTGATGCTGACGCCGCTGGACGCCCGCGTGGCCTTCGTCCTTGCCCGTATCCGCATGGACGGGACCCAAGCTGAGGTACGCACGGTCGAGATCGTACTGGCCGACGGCGATCGTTCGGTCATGACCGTCAGTAAGAGCGCTGCGCGATGAGACGGCGTGGCAGCGTCGCGTTCACCCTCTGGCTGGTGTTGCTGTCGGCGTGTCTTTGGGTGGTGGTGCGGACGCACTTCACGGCCGACTTGTCTGCCTTTTTGCCGCGAACCCCGACCGAGGAACAGCAACTTCTCATCGATCAACTGAAATCCGGCATCGCGTCCCGCCTGATTCTGATCGGCATCGAGGGGGACAACCAAGCCGGTCGGGCGCGCGTCTCGCGCGATCTGGCCGCTCGCCTGCGCACCGATCCCCAGTTTCTGCACATTGCCAACGGTGAGATGCTGGGCCTCGAGCGTGATACCCAGGTCTTGCTGGAGAATCGCTATCTGTTGAGCCCGGCAATGAATGCCGATCGGTTCACGGTGACCGGCCTGCGCCAGGGCATCGCGGACCACATCGACCTGCTTGCCTCATCAGGCTGGCTGCTCGGCAAGGGATTGCTGCCGCGCGACCCCACCGGTGAGTTCATGCAGTTGCTGGATGCCATGGCCAGCGGTCAGCGACCGCAAACGGTCGACGGCGTCTGGTTTTCCCGCGACGGTCAGCACGCCCTGCTCCTGGCCCGCACCCGTGCCGAAGGGGCGGACACGAACGGGCAATCCATGGCGGTCGAGGCCATCCGGAGCGCCTTTGCGATGGTGTCACAGCCGGGAATGGCGCTGGCGCTAACCGGCCCCGGCCCCTTCTCGGTGACGGCACGCGCCACCATCAAACGTGAAGTGCTGGCGCTCTCCGGTCTCGGCAGCCTGATTATCATCAGCCTGCTGCTCTTGGTCTACCGTTCGCCCATCGCGTTGCTGCTGGGCGTGTTGCCGGTGCTGTCAGGCGCGGTGGCCGGCATCGCGGCGGTCAGTATCGCGTTCGGCATGGTGCATGGGATCACGCTAGGTTTTGGCATCGCGCTCATCGGCGAGGCGGTGGACTATTCCACCTACCTGCTCATTCAGTCGGAACGGACGAACGGCGCAACCAGTCAGACCCAAAGCCACTGGAACGCGGCCTTCTGGCCGACGATCCGCATCGGCGTGCTGACTTCCGTCATCGGCTTTACCTCCCTGCTCTCTTCCAGCTTCCCCGGACTTTCCCAACTGGGCCTTTTTTCGATCACCGGCCTGGTCACCGCCGCCCTGGTGACCCGCTTCGTCCTGCCGACCCTCCTGCCTCGCGACCTGCAGGTACGCGATCTCGCTCCCTTCGGTTGCCGACTGCAGGTCTGGGTTGCGTGGGCTGGCCGGTTGCGCGGACCTGTCCTGGTCCTGTTCATCGCCGCCTGTATCGTGCTGCTGGCAAAGCATGACGACCTGTGGAACCGGGAGCTGTCAGCCTTGAACCCGGTGTCTGGTGCCGACCAGGCGCTCGACATTGCGATGCGCGCCGACCTGGGCGCCCCGGACGTGCGCTATCTGGTGGTCGTGACCGCAACCGATCGCGAGACGGCGCTCGCGACCAGTGAACGTGTGGCGAGCGTGCTGCAGCGGCTGGAAAGGGCCGGCATGATCACGGGGTTCGAGAGTCCCGCCGCCTATCTGCCCAGCCAGTCGCTCCAGCGCCGACGCCAGGCCGGCCTGCCGCCCGACGCCGAACTGCGTCGGCGGTTCACGGCGGCCATTGCCGAACTGCCGCTGCAGCCGGATCGCTTCGATCCGTTTTTTGCGGATGTGGCGAAGGCGCGCGGCCAGGCGCCTTTGACTCCGGACGATATCCAGGGAACAGCCCTGGCAGAGGGAGTGGATGCCCTGCTGATGCAGTCGGGGGGGCGCTGGAGCGCCTTGCTGCCGCTGCGCCTCGCGGCTACTGACAGCCTCGACGCACAGGAGATGCGACAGATCCTTGCGCAAACTGGTCTGGCAGGTGTCTATTTCATTGACCTCAAAGGCGCGGCCGACCAGCTTTACGCGGGCTATTTGCGCGAGGCCATCCTGCTGTCACTTGCGGGTCTGGCTGCGATCTTCGGCCTGCTCTTCGTTGCCACCCGATCGCTCGGCCGCGTGTTCCGCATCGCCGCACCGCTGGTGGTCGCTGTAGCCGTCACCATCGCCGGCCTGGTCCTGGCCGAGCAGCAACTCACCATCCTGCACTTGGTAGGCATGCTGCTGGTGGTGGCGATCGGTTCCAACTACGCCCTGTTCTTCGACCAGGGGGCTGTTGAAGGGAGCCTGTCCCCGCGCGTCCTGGCATCCATCCTGGTCGCCGTCGGTACGACGGTGGCCGGTTTCGGCATTCTGGCCTTCTCCACTGTACCGGTGCTCGGCGCGGTCGGCTGCACGGTCGGTCCGGGCGCGGTGCTCGCCCTGGCTTTTTCCGCCATCCTGACGCGGCGCACATGACGGGGCCGCCTGTCCACGCGCCGCGCCAATGGCGCCCCACGCCGCTCTTGCAGGCGACGTTCGCGCTGCACGCCGGGGCCTTGGGGTTGCTCGCGCTGCAACCGGGGTTGTGGCCCTGGAGTTTAGGTGCCTTGGCCGCCAACCACCTGTCCCTGACCGCGGTCGGCCTCTGGCCGCGCAGCCACGGCCTTGGCCCCAACTGGGTGCGACTGCCGCCGACAGCGGCCGCCGGGCAGATCGCGATCACGATTGATGACGGCCCCGACCCGGAGGTCACACCGGCGGTGCTCGACCTGCTTGACCACTGCGACGCCCGCGCCAACTTTTTTTGCATCGGTGCGATGGCGCAACGCTATCCCGAACTGTGCCGGGACATCGTTCGCCGGGGTCACGCCGTGGAGAACCACAGCCAGCATCATTATCATCACTTCGCCGTCCTCGGACCGCGCCGGATGGCGCGCGAGATCGCCACCGGCCAGGACAGTCTGGTCGCAGTCACCGGCCAGCGGCCCTGCTTCTTTCGGCCCACGGCAGGCCTGCGCAGTCCCTTTCTGGAACCCATCCTGGCCCGGCATGGCCTCTATCTGGCCAGTTGGACCCGACGCGGCTATGACACCCGCAACCGGGATGCGGATGACGTGGTCCGTCGCTTGACCACTGATCTCGCCGGCGGCGACATCCTGCTGCTGCATGACGGCAACGCGGCCCGCACCGCGGCCGGTCAGCCGGTGATCCTTGACGCGCTGCCCCGCGTACTGGACAGGGCGGCGGCCAAAGGCCTCAACACGATCACCCTGCGTTCCACCCTGGACAGACCCCCGCTATGACGCTCAGCCCCGCGACCCTGCGCAAACGCCTCATCGACCAGGCCAGCGGCCCTTACCGGGCCGTCGGACGGTTTCCCTACTATTTCGCGCGCGGCAAGCTTCGCCGCGATCCGGTGTTCGTTAGCCTGTTGAAGCGCGGACTCTTCCCCGACGACGCCCGCATCCTTGATCTGGGCTGTGGTCAGGGCCTGCTGGCGGCCTGGCTGCTTGCCGCCCGGCAACTGTATGATGCGGGTGATTGGTCAGCGGACTGGCCAGCCCCCCCACGGGTCGCCAGTCTCCGCGGCATCGATCTCTTGAAGATTGATATACAACGCGCCCATCTAGCCTTCGGCTGGTGGGCCCGCTTCGAAGAGGGTGATATGCGGCAGATGGACTTTGGCCAGGCTGATGTCGTGGTCATCATGGACGCTGCGCATTATGTTGATGTGCCGTCCCAGGACGACATCCTGCGACGGGTGCGTGCCGCACTGCCGCCCAATGGCCTGTTTCTGACGCGCGTCGGAGACGCCGGCGGCGGCCTGAGGTTCCAACTCAGCCACTGGATCGACCGCACGGTGGCGTTGTTCCGCGGCATGGGCCAACTGCGCTTGCATTCGCGCCGCTTGCAGGATTGGATTCAAACGCTGGAAGCGCTGGATTTTCGTGTCGAGACCGCCCCCATGAATGGTCTTCTGCCGTTCGCCAACGTGATGCTGATTGCCCGGCTGGGCGACAGCGCCAGGGTAGGGATATAGGGCGATTTCCGTCAAAGATGTTCCGGTAATCGCCATAAGTTAAACCGCGTCCGGCGCAAAATGCGTAATTTTCATTGTGTGTTCGGCCTTGGGGATTTAACCAACCTCGGTGGAGACGCGGTTTAAAATTGATGCTCTTCAAAACTTTAAACCGCGCCAACTCCATCAATCGTCGAGTCTGCCGGGGCCGAGCCAATCCAAGAACATCGCATACCGCGTTGGGCGCGGTTTAGTGCACTCTCAGACGACCGATGGATCCCTCATGACGCCTGTGCGCCTTTCCCATTTCACTGCCAGCAGTTGCCTCGGCTGCGGCCTCGCAGCGACGCTGACGGCATTGCTGCAGCACCGCGGCGGTCTTGCTCCGTGTCGTTTCGAGACGATAGACGATCTCGAAACACCGGTCGGCGAGGTGCCTCAGGTGGACGATGTCGCTTTGCCCGCCCCCTTGGCCGAGTACGAATGCCGCAACAACCGCCTGGCCTGGCTGGGCCTGCAACAGGACGATTTCAGCGCCGCCGTTGAGGACGCCATTGCGCGGTATGGCCCGCGGCGGGTGGGTATCCTGATCGGCACCAGCACTGCGGGCATTCTGCAGACCGAACAGGCTTACCGTCGCCGGGACCCGAACACCGGCGCTTTGCCGGAAGATCTTCTCTATCGGACCACTCACAACACGTATTCGGTCGCCGCTTTCATTCGCCGTTACTTCCGCCTCGCCGGACCGGCGCTGGTCGTCTCCACCGCCTGCTCGTCGAGCGCCAAAGTCTTCGCGTCAGCCGCCCGCATGCTGGCCGCCGGCGTCATCGATGCAGCCATCGTCGGTGGTGTTGACTCGCTTTGCCTGACGACGTTGTACGGCTTCAACTCGCTGGAGTTGCTTTCCGCCGAACCTTGCCGACCGTTTGATGTCGACCGCAAGGGCCTCTGTATCGGCGAGGCCGCGGCCTTTGTCCTGCTGGAGCGGCCGGGCTCCAACCGCGACGCCGATACAGTGCTGCTGCTGGGCGCCGGTGAGTCCAGTGACGCCTATCACATGTCTGCGCCCCATCCCGACGGTCTTGGCGCTCAAATCGCCATGGCCGCAGCGCTCCGCTCGGCGGGTTTGCAGGCGACAGACATTGACTACATCAACCTGCACGGTACCGCGACGCCAAGCAACGATGCTGCCGAGGGTAAGGCCGTGGCAGCGCTATTCGGCGACCGGACGCCATGCAGTTCAATCAAGGGCGCGACCGGGCATACGTTGGGCGCAGCCGGCGGCTTGGAGGCGGTCATCAGCGCCCTGTCGTTGCAACACGCTTTTCTGCCGGGAGGTATCAATACCAGGCACCTCGACCCCACCATTCCCATCCAGTACCTGACCGCCAACAGCACGCTTGCGCCATCCAGGGTGTTGAGCAATTCCTTCGGATTCGGCGGCACCAATTGCAGCCTGGTGTTCGGACGTTCAGGCTGACATGACATCCACCACCACAGCCGTCCTCCGGGGTTGGATCGACGGTATCGGCGTGTTGGGTCCCGGCCTGAGCACTTGGGCGCAGGCACAACCGATCCTGGCCGGCGCGGTCGCCTATCAGCCGCAGCCGGTGCTCGTGCCGACCGCAGCGGCGCTTCCCCCGCCGGAACGTCGCCGCGTCGGTCTCGCCGCTAAGGTCGCACTGGCCGTCGCGCAAGAGGCCATCGCCAATGCGCGGCAGGATGCCGGAGCCCTCGCTGCCGTGTTCTCATCGTCCGGAGCGGATTGCGACAACTGCGATGCCATCTGTCAGGTGCTGGCGTCCGAAGACCGCCACCTTTCACCAACCCGCTTCCACAACTCAGTGCATAACGTCGCGGCCGGCTACTGGAGCATCGCCTCCGGAGCCATGACGCAAGCCACGGCGCTGTGTGCCTATGACGGCAGCTTTGGGGCCGGTTTGCTGGAGGCGCTCACCCAGGTGGTCGTGGATGGCGTTGGCACACTGCTGGTGACTTACGAGGTGCCTTATCCAGAGCCGCTGCACGCCAAACGGCCCTTTCCCGCGACTTTCGGTCTGGCCTTGGTGTTGATGCCGCAACCAGGCCCCCACTCCCTGGCGCAATTGCAGGTCGACTTGGTAGAGGCCCCCCCGGACCAGGTGGCGATAGCAGAGGTCGAAGCCCTGCGCCGCCAGATCCCCTCGGCGCGCGGCCTACCCCTGCTGCTGCTCGTGGCACAAGGCCGTCGCGGCCGGGTGATCCTGGAGTACCTGGACCCACTCAACCTGGCCGTGACTATCCTGCCATGCCGCTAGATCTCGCGTGGCTGCGTGCCCATCTCCCCCACCAGGGCACCATGTGCCTGTTGGATCGTATCGATGACTGGAACGCCCAGGGAATCCGCTGCACGGCCGTGAGCCATCGCGCCCTGCAGAATCCCTTGCGCGCGCACGGCCGGCTGGGGGCCGTCTGCGGCATCGAATATGCCGTCCAGGCCATGGCTGCCCACGGTGCCCTGCTGGCCGCTCCCGATACGCCACCCCGCACCGGTTATCTCACCAGCGCGCGCGAGCTGACACTGCATGTTGCGCGACTGGATACGATCGATGCCGAACTGAGCGTCATGGCGGCACTGCGCTATGGCGATGCCAACACCGTCCTTTACGATTTCACCGTTTCCGCCCTGGGAGATCTGCTGCTGAGCGGTCGCGTCACCGTGGTGCTGGACGCGGCGAAATCGGGGACACGGCCGTGACGCGCGCCGTCGTCAGCTCCTGGGGTTTCCCGCCTCCGAGCAGACCGATCGCTGGCCAGGTCATCGCGGTGAACGGAGACATGATATGACGGCGTCCGCGGCGGCTGTCGCCGTCCATCAGACTGAGCTATTGCTGTTTTTCACCCTGCTGCAACTGACGGTGATCATTCTGGCCGCCCGCCTGGGAGGGGGGATTGCGCAGCGGCTCGGGCAGTCACCCGCGGTCGGGGAGATCATCGTCGGCATCCTGCTCGGACCTTCCCTGTTTGGCCTGCTGGCCCCGGCGGTCTTCGCCTATGTCTTTCGTTCGGTGCCGCCCGCGCCGATGCAGATGCTGTCGCAGATCGGCCTGATCCTGCTGATGTTTCAGATTGGCCTGGAGTTTGACTTCGCTCATCTGCTGGATCGGCATCACCGCCGCGCCGTGACCTATATTGCCACGGCCAGCATGGTGGCACCATTTGTCCTCGGCTTCGGTTTCGGCTACGCCACGGCCCCGGTGCTGTCACCCGGTATCGATCCGATCACTTCGGCGCTGTTCATTGCCACCGCCTTCTCGATCACCGCACTGCCCATCCTCGGGCGCATGATGATCGAGTTCAAGATCACCCATCAGCCCATTGGCGTCATCGCCATCAGCGCCGCCGCGATCAACGACGTGGTCGGCTGGCTGCTGCTCGCTCTGGTCACCGCGCTCGCCTTGGCCCAATTCAACGCCTCGGACTTCGGCCTCAAGGTCTTGCTGGTCGCAGGGTACTATCTGACCTGGTGGTTCGTCATGCGACCCCTGATGAAACGCCTTATCCGCATCAGTCAGACCAGCCCGGCGCCGATGGGCGAGAAGGCCGGGCGCGGCAAACTCACCCACAATCTCCTTGGCATCCTGCTCGCCGGCATCTTCATCTCGGCGATCACCACCTATCAGATCGGCATCTTCGCTATCTTCGGCGGCTTCATGATGGGCGTGATCCTGTATGACGAGCACGAACTGATCGCGGCATGGAAGGAACGTGTCGGCCATTTCGTCATGATCTTCTTCCTGCCCATCTTCTTTACCTATACCGGCCTGCGCACCAACATTGGAAGCCTGGACTCCGCTTCCGCCTGGGGTTGGTGCCTCCTGCTGATCGCCTTGGCGACCCTTGGAAAGTTCGGGGGCAGCTATGTCGCGGCGCGCTGGGCCGGGCTATCGCATCAGGAGGGCAAAGTGCTTGGCATCATGATGAACACCCGCGCCCTGATGGAACTCATCGTCCTCAACGTCGGCTATGATCTGGGTGTCATTTCCCAACAGGTCTTCACGATGCTGGTGCTGATGGCCATCTTCAGTACCGTCATCACCACTCCGGGCCTGCGCCGCTGGTTACCGGGATTGCGGATCGGGATCTATGCCCGGCCCTGAGATGGCCTAAGGTCAGAAGTCTTCATCCGCCGCCCAACCGTCGCCGCAGGAGCGCCGGCATTCGCAGCAGGAAACCCAGCATCAACCGCGCGTGCATCCACGTCAACTGGACATTGTCGCGCAGATAGCGGAAGTGAGAAACACCACCTTGGTCGGCGGAAAGATACTTCACCGGAGCGGACAGGTTGATGGGGCGGACGCCGCGCCAGCACAGGCGAACCACCGCCTCGGGATCGAAATCGAAGCGGCGCATCCAACGCTGGCCATGCATCACTTGACGCAAGGGTTCGATGGGATAGACGCGGAAGCCGCAGAGCGAGTCATCAATGCCCATCCACAGGGTTTCCAGGTTCGCAAACCCATTGGATACTTTGCGACCCTGAACCCGCAGCCTGGGTGCGCTGACGTCGAACGCCGGCACACCCAGAACCATCGCGTCCGGAGCCCCAATGGAAGCGGCCATGAAGTCCGGGATGCGCTCGACCGGATGCTGGCCGTCCGCGTCCATGGTAAGTGCATGGGTGAAACCCTCACGCGCGGCGAGATCGAGGCCATGCAGAATCGCCGCGCCCTTGCCGCTGTTCTCGGGTAACATGAACACCCTGAGCCCGGGGTCTGTTGCCGCCATCGCCTGAAGTATCGCGGTCGTCCCGTCGGTGCTGCCGTCCACGACCACCCAGACGGGCGTCCATTGCCGACGGGCGGCGCGTACCACGTCATAGACCAGCGCACCGGAGTTGTAGCTGGGGATCAGCACCAGATGGGTGTCGCTGCTGTTCAAGCTGGGAGGCATCATTGGTGCCGGGGCGCACCAGACGCTGCTTCCGCGGTGCATCCGGCGGCAGGAAACAGATGGGTATTGTTCAACTCATCAATGAAGTAACGCTCCAACTCCGCGGTCAACACCCTCGCCTGATCCGGCGGCGCGAAACGACGACCGAGGCGGATACGATAGGTGATCGGCATTGAGGGACGGCGTAACAGTGGCCAGCCTTTGCCAAGGTACGGCGAGTCGGTCTCAATGAATACTGTCTGGATCGGCACCTTTGCCCGACTGGCGATGAGCGCGGCCACCGGCGTGCAGGCATTGATGGGCCATCGGGTGGTGCGGGTGCCTTCAGGAAACAGCAACAGGTGACTGCCGCTTGTCAGTTCGGCGACTGCCTGCTTGATCATGCTCAGTTGAGCGTCGTTGCCGATGTAACCGGCCAACCGGGCGCTGGCGCCCAAGAAGACATTATCGACGATGTCGGCCTTCATGACGCAGGCGATGTTGGTTAGCCGCGACGTGACCAGCAGGGCATCGAGCAGGCCGGGGTGGTTGGGAGCGATCACCAGCGGCGGTTCGCCCCGCAAGGCATCGAGCGCCTCGATATCGAATCGGCAAGCACCAATCAACCGCAGCGTAGCGAGATAGATGCGGCACGTGTGAGTGATCATCCAACGACCGAGCGGGGCGGCCCAACGCGTCGGCAAGACATAATAAAGCGGTATCGCCAACAATGACCACGTCAGAGTCATGATACCGAGCAGCCCCAGACCGAACCACAGGGCACCGTATTCGTACGCGCGATGCCTCCAGCGCCTCAGCAATCCAGGCGATGAAGTAACGCCGAGGCTCACTCGAACGCCTCGACCCGAGTGGATGATTCCCCCAGAATCCAGCCGATGCCAATACCGGCGGAAAAGGAATAGTCTTGTCGAACGAGCGGGCTGGCGGCGAAGGCAGCGCCGCTGAGGGTGTCCCAGCGCACGAAGGCGCCAATCCAATAGTTCGGATAGCGCTTGGACAACGCGATCAAAAACTGACTACCGGAGTAGCCGCCCTCGGCATCGAAGGCCGGGCGATCAGCGGTGGCATACTGCGGAGCCACCGAATAGAAGTGCTCATGGCTGCGTTCGGAGCCGAACATGGGTCCTGCGAGCAACCCCATATTCCATCCGGGAAGCCCTGCAACATCGACGATATCCAGGTTGATGCGCGGTGAGAACACCCAGCCGATATCCTCCATCCCACCGCTCACGGTCACGGCGATCCGCACCGGCAGGCGCAAATCGAGCTTGTAGCGCCGGTCGTCGGTACGCCACAGGTGAATGTCAAGGGCCGGACCGATCTCTACCGTCGGTTGCAGGTCCGGCATACCCTGCCGGGCACGGTTCTGGTCGCTGTTCACCGGCAGCGACGCGCCAACGCTGAGGTTGAGCTCAATGCGGTGACTGTCGACAAAGATTCCGCGAATGCCGTCGCGGTCAGCCTTAAAGAAATCTCCGCGATAGACGAAATAGGGAAAGGGCAAGACGTAGGCACCGGATTGGTCGGAACCGGGATAGTCCGGGAAATACAGGGCGGTTACGCCGGCGCCGATTTCCCATAGGGGCTTTTCGCCGGCACCGGCAAGGCCGGCAAAACAGAAAAACAGCAGGGTGGCCGGCACTGACGGTCGGTGGACCTGAGTCATGGCCCAACTCCGGACGTCAACAGGGAGGGAAGCGCATGACCGCCGGAGGCCTCGATCTCGACCAGCAGATCCACTCGGCAGACATCGGCCTGCAAGAACACGACGGACACGGGGGCGCCAATGAACCGCAGCAACTCATGGCGGACGCTCACCAAGTCTTCCCGGTGTCGGATATACACCTTATAGGCGAGGTCGCCGAGCTGGAATCCGGCGCCCGGAGTTCGACGGTTCGCCTCCGCGACGACGGCGGCGATGTTGTGGAGACATTCCCGCGTTTGCGCACCCACATCGCCCGCGTGCAAGGTCTGATGGCCAACGATGCTGGCAGTGCCGGAGATGAACAGCAACGCGCGCCCCCGCAGGCTGACCAGTGACGCACGGGAAAAGGTCGGGCTCCGGGGACCGTACTGATCGGGGTAATGATAGGCACTGATCTGACGTGGGTTTTCGATGCCGACCGGTTCCGCTCGGGCAGCCAGGAAGGCGATCTGGAGCCCGCCGCCGGCGCAACCAAGGGCGCAGGCGGCCGGCACGTTGCCAATGACTGAACGACCATGGGAAAGAAAAGCATTTTGACGGCCAATATTGAACTGGAGGTAACGCTCCAGGTTGTGACTGACGCGATTAACCCCGGGGAAATAGTTCCAAAAGCGCAGGATTGCCTTATAACCGCGAGATTCCAGCAGTTCAAAAACGGATTCGTAAGCGGTTTGAGTCGCGGCCTGCAGAGGAGCGCAGGCACCCAGCGGCGTACTCTCCGCAGCTTCATTGCGCGTCAGACAGCCAAACAGCAAAGTTTCACCCTGGCGGTAATGGATGCCGTGATGGCAGCCGGACGCGAGTACTTCCTCGCTGTACCAGACCTCGCAGAGTGCTTCCTCCCCCTCCAGCAAGGCCATGTCCACCGACAGGAGCGGCAACCCCGCCGCCTCAACAGGAATGACGGGATGGAAAAAGCAGACGCCGCCGAGCGCACCGGGCACGCCGTCTCGAGCCTGCCGCAAAAGCCGGGAAACGGGTAGGTAATCCAGTCGCAGGAGATCTCCCCTCGGCTTCATCAGCAGCCAATCTCTTCCGTCTCTTCAACGTAACGGATATTGCGCTTTCGCTGCCGCCAGGCCATGATCGTGTGCTTCAGATTGGCCACGGCCGCCAGGTAATAGATCGCCTTGAATGCAAGAACCGAACGCCAGATCGGCGTCTTGCCGAAAATATCACCGGCCAATACCGACAGCATCGCCTCCTTCACCCGAAAAACATTGCGTGGATACATGAACATGTCGCGCATGGTGGGGCTGGTGACGCGGTAGATAAACCAGGAGAACTCCTTCGGTCCGTGCTTGATGGCGCGATCAAACGCCCGCAGTGCGTGAGTCGCCTGGTCCGGTTGACGGAGACAGGTATCCGCCGCTTCGGCGCCGGCGAAGGCGCTGTTCATGGCCAGCATGACGCCGGACGAGAACACCGGATCGATGAAGGCGTAAGCATCACCAAGCAATAACCAGTTAACGCCGTGCGTACGATCGCAGGTATAAGAAAAATTGCCCGTGGCTTCGACCCGCGACACCAATTCTGCGCCGTGAAGCCGTTGCGCGAGAGCAGGGCACATCGGGATGAGATCCAGGAAGAAGTCTTTCACCGGCTTGGTGCGGGTCTTCATATAATAGGGCCAGGTGACCACACCGACGCTGGTGATCCCGTCGGCGAGCGGAATGAACCAGAACCACCCATGGTCGAACCAGAAGATGGTGATATGGCCCTCCTTCCGGCCCGCGTGCCGCAACGCACCCTTGAAGTGCGCATAGAGCGCTGAGCTGTTGTGCTTGGGGTTGCGGTGCTTGGCCTTCAATCGGTTACCGAGGAAGGTGTCACGACCCGAGGCATCAATGAGAAAACGGCATTGCCAGGTCTCGGTCCGGCCGTCGTCATGTTCCGCCCGGACAATGGCACCCGCATCCTGCGGTAGGAACTCCACGTCGCGGACGCGACAACCTTCGATGACGTTGGCGCCTTTACGCCCGGCATTGCGGATCAGGATCTCGTCGAACTCCGAACGGCGCACCTGGTAGGCGTGCGGCATCGACTTGTCCCAAGCATCGGCAAATTCGAAGGATTGGCTATGTTCGTGCCAGGGGGACACGAATTCCGCTCCCCGTTTCTCTATGCCGATACCCGCAACCTCCGCACGCACGCCCAGTTTGTCAAAGAGCGGCAGGTTGGCCGGCAGCAGCGATTCGCCGATGTGGAAGCGAGGGTGGCGGGCTTTTTCCAGCAGGGTGACCCGGTGGCGTTTTTCAGCCAGTAATGTGGCCGCAGTGGCACCGGCCGGCCCACCACCGATCACCAGCACGTCACAGCATTGATCGGCGCGACTGGTTTGCATGAGATCAGACAGCATGACGCTTCTCCACTTTCCCCGGCTGACGGCACAACCTCAGCAGAGGTCCCGCCGCATGAACTGAAAATCAGACGAATTTCTGCTGGACCACATGCAATCCTGCTGCTTTTGCAATTAAACCATAAATGTAACTATTCAGGTACCCCGGCCGGCCCCGTCCCTACGCATCCTGGCCAACCCGAAACCCACCCCGCCGATGCCATGCCCGGATCGACGCTCGTGGGGACATCGGGCGTCTCCTGAGAACACGAGTTGCTTACGCGGATCGTCCACGCCAAAGTCGCAGCGCCGAGCGGGGCAGCACCGGCCGGGGGTCCAACCGGGGCACTGCGGCCGCACCCTTAAAGCGCAGATACTGCCGGCTCCGCGGGTCGCCGCGATGGGCGAGGGCAGTCCGCTGACCCGCGCCGACGAAACCGGGATGGGCATACCCGACGAACTGGACTGAATGCACGTCTGATCACCCCCTTGTGACCTGGCCCGGCGAGCACACGCCCCGTGCGACGCAGGCGCGCTCAGGCCCAAGGTCAAACACAACGTCTCCGGCGGTTTCAGCGTCGATCGCCAGGTATGACAACCAAGAACTCCGCCAATCTCCCAAGACCTGTGAGCGAATTCCGTACCCGGACGTGGCGAGACCTGTGGTCACGGCCGAAATTTCGCTGCGCACCCTGGCCGGGCCCAGCGATATTGGCGTACCATCCTGCCGTACTTGCGCATGCAGCATCAGGCCAACCGCTTGCCGAATCCCACGCGACCCACCGTCGTGCCTGCGGCCAGTGCAAAGGTTACCCCGTCAAGCCGGTGGTGTTTGTGCTCAAGGCGCTTATCCTTTTTGTCGTTGACCTGGGAATTCCATGTTGACCTTTGACGGCGTCAGTTACCGGTATCCAGGCGCGCCCGGCTGGGCCTTAGATGCGGTGAGCTTCACCATTCCCAAGGGCACTGTGCAGGGTTTGCTGGGGCCGAACGGGGCGGGAAAATCGACCTTGATGGGTTTGATTTGCGGCATCTTCCAGCCGTCCCGCGGGAACTTGATCCGGCAAAGGCCGATGCGAGTGAGTTTGATCCCGCAAGAGTATGCCTTTTACCCGAGTTTGACTTGCGCCGAAAACTTGAGTTGTTTTGCTGGTATATTAGATCTCCCCCGGCAAGAATGCCAAACCCGCATCGCGCAAGCGGTCGCCTTCTGTCATCTCGACCCCACTCACTTGAAACGCCGGGCGCAAGCGTGTTCCGGCGGAATACGACGGCGCTTGAACCTGGCGATCGGCTTGCTGAACCAACCTGAACTGATGCTTTTCGATGAACCCACGGTCGGCATCGACCCGGTGTCCCGCCAGGCGATCTTGCAGCAAATAGGTACGCTCGCTGCGCAGGGCGTGACGGTGGTTTTCGCCTCACACCAATTGGAAGAAGTCTCGCAACTGTGCACTCAGGTAGTGCTATTGCAAAATGGCCAGGTGCTCGCGGATGTGGCGATGCACACCGTCTTGCGTGATTACGCAAGTTTGGAGGATTTTTACATCCGAAAAACCAAACTGTACCTTGACGCGGTCCGGCTCGATGAGGTCCCTGAATGAATGGGGGAGCCGGAATACGCCCGGCGCCGTCACGATGGGGTTTTCGGCTCAGGCCCAGGCAGATTTCGTCATTGCTGGTCAAAGATTGGCGATGCCTGCTGCACGACCGGCACGGCCTTGCCGCCCTTTTCATCATGCCTGCCCTCTTTATCTTGATCATGAGTTTGGTCATGCAAGAGGCAATGTCTTACGACGCGCTGCCACAAATGCCCCCCATCGGGATCATCAACCGCACACCGGATGCATCCGGTCATCGTCAGATGACCAAACGCTTACAGGCTGACTTGAGCGCACGTCTTTTCACGGATCAGGCTGCTTTGCTGGCCGCGCTGGAAGCCAAGCGGATCGGCATCGCGATTGTCTTGAGCAGCCCCGGAACGACTGACGCGGAAGAAATCGCCCCTTTGCACGTCGACCTCCTGGTTGACGACATGACGCCGGTACCCGTGGTGAACGCCCTCCGCAGCCAGATCGAACAAGGTTGGGGACAGCAGTTGCCAAAGCTCCTGATCGCCAATGCTGACCCTATGGCACGAGCCCTGCTGCCACCAAGCATGCTCGATCCGACGTTGATCAAAGCCCAGATTCAGATCAAGAGCCTTTATGAGATCAAGGGCCACACGCACTTTGGTGCGGTACAGCGGGTCGTGCCGGCCTGGTTGGCCTTTGGAATCTTTTTCATCGTATTGCCGCTGTCTGCAGTCTTTGTCCAGGAACGCCAGCTTGGCACCTTGAGCCGCTTGCAGACCATGGGGGTTGGCAACAGCTCGGTGATCTTGGCCAAAGCGCTGTGTTTCGGCAGCGTGAATGGTCTGCAGGTGCTGGTCATGCTGCTGGTTGGTGTGTTCCTGGTGCCACAGTTGGGTATGCAGGCCCTGTCGTTGCACTTTGACTGGCCGGCACTGGGGCTGATGACGGCGGCCACCAGCCTGGCTGCCTTGGGCTTGGCGTTGGCCCTGTCGGCCTGGGCCCACAGTGTTGAGCAAGCCAGTTTAATCGGCGGAGCGCTGAATGTAATGCTGGCGGCCATCG
>Ga0247840_10004848_pt1 | contig 20803 bp, 13 predicted proteins | sample LaCruzMarch2015__FD_192404 | JGI IMG/M metagenome (GOLD analysis project Ga0247840, IMG submission 192404) | Freshwater microbial communities from meromictic Lake La Cruz, Castile-La Mancha, Spain - LaCruzMarch2015_17m | ecosystem: Environmental > Aquatic > Freshwater > Lake | place: Spain... | reverse complement strand
TATTATCTCTCCCCCCCCAGTTGCACCCCTCCCCAGATAAGGCTACGAACCCACACGGGCGCAGTGTCCCGGACCCAACCAGCCACAAATCCGCCCGAGGTGCCCCCATGACGCGTGTGCGCGCGCTCGTTGCCCTGGCTATAAGTCTCGCCGCCTTGGTCTTTTCTGCTCAGGCCTGGGCCTTGAGCGAGAAGCGCAATGTCTTGTACCTGAACTCCTACCAGAACGGTTACGCCTGGTCCGACGACATCCTCAAGGGGCTTCAGGAGGTCTTCAAGGACAGCGGGCAGGTCATCGACCTGCAGATCGAGTATATGGATTCGCGCAAGTTCACAGACGAAACCGTCAGGCCCATGCTCTATGACTTCTACAAGTACAAGTTCCGCGACACGACCTTCGAAGTGCTCCTGGCCTCGGACAATTTTGCCTTCGATTTCCTGCGCGAGTTCCAACAGGATCTTTTCCCAGGACTGCCCGTGGTCTTTGGCGGGGTGAACGATTTCATCCCGGCCATGCTCACGGGCCACCCCAATTTTACCGGCATTCAGGAAAACCCCGACGTCGCCGCCAACCTTGAAATCGCGCTCAAGCTGCACCCGGAAAAATCCAAGGTCATCGTCATCGGCGACAAGTCCCTGACCGGCCTGGCCATCCAGAGCCAAATCCGCGCCATCCTGCCCCGTTTCCAGGGCCGGCTCGATTTTGAAATCTGGGACAGCTACAGCATGGAAGAAATCCTCGAACGCGTGAAATCCATACCACCGCACGCCTTTGTCTTTCTTATCCCCTTTTACAAGAGCACGGCCAAGCAGGTCCTGTCCGTGAACGAGGTGCTCAGGGATATCTTTCAGAACACGCGCACTCCTATATACAGCGGCTGGGAGTTCATGCTCGGGCACGGGATCGTGGGTGGCAAGCTGCACAGCGGGCAGCTCGAAGGCCGACTCATGGCCAAGATGGCGCTCAGGCTCATGGCTGGGGAAAAGCCTGCGGATATTCCGATCCTAGCCAAGACCGACGATCCCTACCTCTTCGACTACGCCATGCTCAAAAAATTCAATATCAACAGTGAGTCGTTGCCGCCTGACAGCAAGTTCGTCAACGAGCCCGCGGCCTTCTACCGGGTCAATGTCCAGGTGCTCTGGACCTTCGGCATCGGCTTCGTCATGCTCCTGGGCATTCTGCTGCTGCTCGCGGCTACAATCCTCGAGCGCCGGCGCGCCGAAGAACGCACGAATGACCAGCTCGCTTTTCTGACCATACTCATGGACACCATCCCCATTCCCATCTACTCCAAGGACCGCGAAGGCCGTTTCCAGAGCTGCAACAGGGCCTTCGAAACCTGGTTCGGCGTCGCGCGTGCAGACATCGTCGGCATTCCAGAAGGCGCGCCCGAAGCTTCTCCCCTCGACTGGCCGGTCTGGGCCGGACCTGCACTGCTCCGCGACGACACCGACTCCGGCCTGCTCCAGTCGCCCGGGCTTCAGACCATAGAGACCGAGTTATCCAACAGTCGCGACGTGTTATGCGCCGTGGTTCTACACAAGGCCTCCTACAGCACGGCCAAGGGGGAAATTGGCGGCCTGGTCGGCGCGCTCTACGACGTCAGCGACCTCAAAAAAGCCGAGGAGCGCGCGCGAGCCTCGCGCGAGATGCTCAGGCTCGTGCTCGATAACATCCCCCAGCTCGTGTACTGGAAGGATAAAGCTCTGCGCTACCTGGGCGTGAACCGCGCCTTTTTGTCCTTTTTTGGACTCGAACGCGCCGAGGACGTCATCGGCAAGACTGACTGCGAATGCATGGCGCCGGACTTTGCCCGCGCCGCAGAGGAGGGCGACCGCCAGGCCATCGAGCGCAACGAGCCGCAGCGTATTGTCGGCTGGAAGGTGGAAGACGCCTGCGGCAAGTCCGTGCTCCTGGACAGTATCAAGGTTCCCTTTCACGACGACCGCGGCAGTGTGGTCGGCGCACTGAGCACGGCGGAGGACGTGACCCGCCGCGTTGACCTCGAACGCCAGTTGCTCCAGTCGCAGAAAATGGAAGCCATCGGCACCCTGGCCGGCGGCATTGCCCACGATTTCAACAATATCCTGACAGCGGTCATCAACTCCATCGAGCTCGCGATGTTGGATGTCCAGGCCCGCTCGACCACGGCCGCGGACCTTGAACGCGCTCTGCGCGCCGCGCGCCGGGGCGGCCGGCTGGTCAAGCAGATTCTGACCTTCAGCCGCGCCTCGGGCGAACGGCTCCAGCCAACCAACGCGGCCGACGTACTGCGCGAGGCACTAGGCCTGATCAAGGCTTCGCTGCCGCGCAACATCGAGGTCAGGGAGCGCATCGAGGCCGAGGCCGCCCTGTGCATGGCCGACGGCACGCAACTCCAACAGATTATCATGAATCTGTGCACGAACGCCTTTCAGGCTCTGCGCGACGCGGGCGGCCGGCTCGAGATCGCGCTCGAGGCGCTCGAACTCGACGCGGCGCTGGCCGAGATGCTGGCCGTGTTGCCTGGCCGCTACCTCCGGCTCAGCATCGCGGACAATGGCCCGGGCATCTCGCCTGAGATCGTGGACAAGATATTCGACCCCTTTTTCACCACCAAGGACAAGGGCGAGGGCACGGGCCTGGGCCTGGCTGTGGTGCACGGCATCGTCAAGAGCCACAAGGGCGCGGTCGCGGTCTCCAGCCAGCCGGGCGTGCGTACGGCCTTTTACATCTATTTGCCTCGTTTCGACGCCGAGACAACCGCTGCGGTCAAGGCCGAGGCGACCGAGCAGCGCGGCCAGGGCCGGATACTCTTTGTGGAAGACGACGCCGACCAGCTGGAGATCATTCCGCGCGTGCTGGCTCAACTCGGGTACCACGTGGCCGCGGCCGAGAGCGGCAGACGGGCCCTGGAGCTGGTCGGCGCTGATTCCCGCGGTTTTGACCTGGTGCTCACCGATTACGATATGCCAGGCATGAACGGCGTGCAGCTGGCCCAGGCCTTGGCGCTTGTTGCGCCGGACCTGCCCGTGGTGCTGGTCTCGGGCCAGGGCGCTGCGCTCGCGGCCGCGGAGCGCTGCCCGGCCATCCAGCGCGTGGTGCTCAAACCGTACAACAAACAGACCGTTTCCGAAGCCATCCGCGAGGTGCTGGAGAAGGTGGCTGGCCGGGGGAAGCATGTATAAAGTACTGGTCATCGACGACGATCCCGAACTGCGCGAGACCATGTGCAGCCTGGCCAAGCGCATGGGCTTGGACTGCGACGCAGCTGGCAGCCTGGCAGCGGGCCTGAACAGGCTCGCCGCCGGCGGGTACGACGTTGTGTTGCTCGACGTCCGGCTCCCAGACGGCAACGGCCTCGACGCGCTGCCGCGCATCCGGGCTCTCCCGGACGCGCCCGAGGTCATTATCCTGACCGGCCAGGGCGACCCGGATGGCGCCGAGCTGGCTATCCAGGGCGGGGTCTGGGACTACCTGCTCAAGCCCTCGCCCGTTGGCCAGACCATGTTCAGCCTCAAGCGCGCCTTGAAATACCGCGAGGAAAAGCTTGCAGCCAGCTCTGGCGGTTTGCCGGTGGCTTTGAACCTGGACAAGGTCATCGGCGCCGGGCTGGCTATGCGGCCTTTGTTTGACCTGGTGGCCCAGGCCGCTCGGTCGAATACGAGCGTGCTCATCACCGGGGAAACCGGCGTGGGCAAGGAGCTTTTCGCGCGCACCATCCACGCCAACTCCCTGCGCCGGCAGGGCGCGTTCGTGGCCGTGGACTGTGCGGCGCTGACCGAGACGCTCATCGAGTCTACGCTCTTCGGCCATCGCCGCGGTTCTTTTACCGGCGCTGAGGCCGACCGCGTGGGCTTGATTACGCTCGCGGACCGCGGCACGCTTTTTTTGGACGAGGTAGGGGAGCTGCCGCTGGCCATGCAGAAATCTTTTTTGCGCGTCTTGCAGGAAAAACGTTTCAGGCCCGTGGGCGCGACAGTCGAGATCGAAAGCGATTTCCGGATCATCGTGGCCACCAACCGCGACCTGGAGGCCCTGGCCCGCGCCGGCGGGTTCCGGTCCGACTTGCTTTTCCGCTTGCAGGGCATCTGCCTCGCGCTGCCGCCGCTGCGCGCGCGACTCGAAGACCTGAAGGCCCTGGCTCGTTACCGCGTCGATCTGCTCTGCGAGGCTTACGGGTTGCCGCCCAAGACCCTGGACGAAGACGTGCTCGTCATTCTGGCCGCGCACCAGTGGCCAGGCAACGTGCGCGAGCTGTTTACCGTGCTGGAGCGCGCCTGCCTGGCTGCGGATCGTGAAAAGACGCTCTATCCCATGCATCTGCCGTCCGAGCTGCGCATCAAGGCCACGCGCGCCAGCCTGGAGAAGAGCCGCGTCGAGGAGACGCACGCGGCTATTCTTGAATTCGGCGCGCCCCGGATGTCGTTGTTTCTGTCGCTACGCGAATTTAAGGAGACACAGGAGCGTGGCTATCTCGCCGCGCTCATCGAGGCGCACGGCCGCGATGTACAGGCCATGTTTGCGCTCTCCGGCCTCTCGCGCTCGCACTTCTACGCCCTTTTGAAAAAGTACGGCCTCAGCCTGCCTGTCTGATTTTTCGGACAGACCGTGTTTATTCCAGAAAATCGGAATCCGTTTCGATCCGTTACGTAGCGCCATACCTTCCGCTTCCAGGCGCCACGAAGCGCCTCGACTTTGTCCGAAAAATCAGACGACGCGCTTGTCCCGCTGTCTGGCAGATCAGCTTATCTTGCCTGAATCAAATAGTTTTTTTGTGATTGTCATTTTTGGCGCACAAGTTGCTTACTAGTGGGAGCCCGCAAGCGCGCGGGGTCGTTTTCAGCAAAATTTGTCGTTTGAGGAGAGAAGCCATGGATAAAGCCCTTGTCGCGGAATTCGCCGCCATCGTCGGCGCAGAGAACGTCATGCAGGCCCAGGCAGATACGCACGCCTATTCGTACGACGCAGCCCCCCTTGAGCCCGTATCTCCGGCCCTGGTGGTGCGGCCCCCGAACTCCGAGGGACTGGGCCGCGTGGTCCGGCTCTGCAACCAGCACGGTCTGCCGCTCACGGTACGCGGCTCGGGCACCAACTTGAGCGGCGGCGCCATCCCCAAGCAGGGGGGGGTTGTCGTGTTGACCAATGCGCTCAGCACTATCTTGGAAATCAACGAAGCCGACATGTACGCCGTGGTGCAACCAGGTGTGATCACGGCTAAATTTGCGTCCGAAGTAGCCAAGCGCGGGCTTTTCTACCCACCCGATCCGGGCAGCCAGGCCGTGTCCACGCTCGGCGGCAATGTGGCCGAGAACGCGGGCGGCTTGCGTGGGCTCAAATACGGGGTCACCAAAGACTACGTTATGGGCATGAACTACTTCGACGTGGAGGGCGAGATCATTCGCACCGGCTCGCGCACGGTCAAGTGCGTCACTGGCTACAACCTCGCCGCGCTCATGGTCGGGTCCGAGGGCACGCTCGGCGTGTTCAACGAGATCATTCTGAAGCTCGTGCCCCCGCCTCAGAGCCAGAAGGCCATGATGGCCATTTTCGACGACGTGGCCAAGGCCTCGGAGACCGTGGCCGCGATCATCGCGGCTAAAATCGTGCCGGCCACGCTCGAATTCATGGATAATTTCACCATCCGCGCTGTCGAGGACTTTAGCCACGCTGGCCTGCCTGTGGACGCCAAGGCCCTGCTGCTCATCGAGGTGGACGGGCACCCCGCGCAGGTCGAAGAAGACGCGGCCAAGATCGAGGCCATCTGCACCAAGATTGGCGCGCTCAAAATCCAGGTGGCTCAATCCGCGGCCGAACGCAACAAGGTCTGGGAGGCGCGCCGCGCTGCTCTCTCTGCCCTGGCCAGGCTCAAGCCCACCACAGTCCTCGAGGACGCCACGGTCCCGCGCTCCAAGATTCCGGCCATGATCAAGGCCCTGGAGGAGATCAGCGTCAAATACAAGCTGGATATCGGCACTTTTGGCCACGCTGGCGACGGCAACCTGCACCCGACCATCCTCACCGACCGCCGCAACCACGAGGAGTGGCATCGCGTGGAACAGGCCGTGGACGAGATATTCGAAATTGCCTTAGGCCTTGGCGGCACGCTTTCGGGTGAACACGGCATCGGTTCGGCTAAATCCAAGTGGCTGGAAAAAGAGACCGGCAAAGGCGCTATCCTCTATTCCAGACGCCTGAAGAAGGCGCTCGATCCCAAATCAATCCTGAATCCGGGCAAGATCATAGGAGAGTAGCCATGTCGGACATGCCACAGCTCCTTGTCCTGTTGAAGGAGCTCGACGACCAATTGGTGACCTGCATGCGCTGCGGCATGTGTCAGGCTGTCTGTCCGCTCTATGCCACCACCGGCCGTGAAACCGACGTGGCGCGCGGCAAGATCGCGCTGCTCGAAGGCCTGGCGCATAAGTTGATCGAGGACGCTCAGGGCGTTCAAGACAGGCTTCATTCCTGCCTCTTGTGCGGCGCTTGCGCCGCGAGTTGCCCGAGCGGGGTCAAGACGCTGGAGATCTTTCTGAAGGCGCGCGCCGTTCTGGCCACGTACTCCGGGCTCTCGCCGGCCAAGAAACTCATTTTCAAGGGACTGTTGACGCGGCCCAAACTGTTCAACAAGCTGCTCAGCCTGGCCGCATCCTTTCAGGGACTGGCGCTCAAACCGGCCAGCGAGTTGCTGGGCTCCTCGTGCGGCCGTTTCGGACTCCCGGGCTTAGCCGGCCGGCATATCATACCCTTGGCTCAAAAGCCTTTTTTGGCCACAGTCGGGGGGGTGGACGCGCCCAAAGGCAAAAGCGGCGTCAAGGTCGCCTTTTACCCCGGATGCGTGGTGGACAAGATCTTTCCGCAGGTGGGGCTGGCCAGCCTCAAGGCACTCGAGCACCATGGCGTTGCCGTATATCTGCCCAAGGACCAGGCTTGTTGCGGCATCCCTGCCCTGTCTGCGGGCGACCGCCCGACCTTCGAGAAACTGGTGGCCGCTAATCTGGAGATGTTCGGCGCGGCTGGTGTCTTCGATTATCTGGTCACGCCCTGCGCGACCTGCGCCTCGACCATCAAGAAGCTCTGGCCAACCATGACCACGGGCCTGTCTTTGGCCAGCCGCAAACGCATTGGGGAGCTGGCGGCCAAAACCATGGATATCACGGCTTTTCTGGTCGATAAGGTCGGGCTCGTAGCGCCTGCGACGCAGAACGAATCCGCAACCGCGGTCACCTGCCACGACCCCTGTCATCTGAAGAAGTCGCTTGGGGTGTCCGAGCAGCCTCGGACGCTGTTGAGTTTGAATCCAGCCTATCGGTTGGTGGAAATGGCTGACGCCGACGCGTGTTGCGGCTGCGGCGGCAGTTTCACGCTGCAGCATTACGAACTGTCCAAACAAATAGGGGGAAGAAAGCGCGACAACATCCTGGCCAGCTCGGCCGAGATCGTGGCCGCGGCCTGTCCGGCCTGCATGCTCCAGCTCACGGACATGCTCTCGCAGGCTGGGGCGCGCGTGGCGGTCAAACACCCGGTGGAATTGTACGCGGAAACATTAGATTGAGCGCGGCTTCTCCTGCCGAGGGGAATTCGCGGAATCATTGTTAGGAAGAGCCTTCGAACGAGCAACGTCTGAGCAAGGAGGGTAGTATGGCCTGGGAACAAATTTATAAACCTTTTACGGACGGGTACCTCATCCCTGCCCTGGTGGCCGGGATACCGCTGTACATTCTGTTCTTCATGCTTGCGGTCAAACGCGCCGCGGGTCACAAAGCCGCGTTCTGCGCTACGCTGGCCGCGGTGCTCTTGGCCATCGTGGCCTGGAACATGCCCGTGGCCCTAGCGGTCAACACCACGATCTACGGCGCGGCCTTTGGTCTATTTCCCATCGTCTGGATCGTCATCACCGCGATCTGGATCTACAACATGACTGTTGAATCCGGCGAGTTCGAGATCATCAAGAACTCGTTGGCCTCGATCACGGACGACCGGCGCTTGCAGGCTATTTTCATTGCCTTTGCCTTCGGCTCGTTCATCGAAGGCACGGCCGGTTTCGGCACGCCCGTGGCCATTACCGCGGCCATGCTCGTGGGCTTGGGTTTCAATCCGCTCTACGCGGCCGGCATCTGCCTGATCGCCAACACCGCGCCTGTGGCCTTTGGCGCCATCGGCATTCCCATCGTGGTCGCGGCCAAGGTCACGGACCTGGATATGATGAAAATCAGCCAGATCTGCGGCCGACAATTGCCTTTTCTTTCGTTGATCGTGCCTCTGTGGCTTTCGGTAACCATGAGCGGTTTCAAGCGCTCGATGGAGATATTGCCCGCGATCATCGTGGCCGGCGTGTGTTTCTCGGTCACGCAGTTTTTCTTCGCCAACTTCCACGGACCCTATCTGCCGGACATCATGTCCGCCATCGCCACCATCCTGGGCCTGGGCCTCTTTCTGAAGTTCTGGAAGCCCAAGCGCATCTGGCACTTCCCCGACGAAGCACCCCCGAGCGGCGAAAAGATCAAGAGCATTTACCCAATGGGGCAGATCATGCGCGCCTGGTTGCCTTACGGCATCCTGGCGGTCATGGTGCTCTTGTGGGGCCTCGATCCGGTCAAGAAGTTTCTGGACAGCATTGTTTTCCTCAAGATCGAATGGCCCGGCCTGCACAACTTGGTGACCAAGGTCGCGCCGATCGCGGCCAAGCCCACGCCCTACGCAGCGGTCTACAACCTGAATCTGCTTTCGGCCGCGGGCACGGCCATCTTCTTCTCAGGCCTGTTGAGCGTGCCTTTCATTCCCAAGTACAGCTTCGGCAAAGCCATTGCCTGCTTCGGACGCACCGTCATCCAGCTGCGCTTCCCGATCCTGACCATCTCCATGATCCTGGGCTTGGCCTACATCATGAACTACTCGGGCATGAGCTCGACCATGGGGCTGGCCTTCACCGCGACTGGCGCATTCTTCCCGTTCTTTGCGCCCATCCTAGGCTGGCTCGGCGTGTTCCTGACCGGTTCTGACACCTCTTCCAACGCGCTGTTCGGCTCGTTGCAGAAGACCACGGCCCAGCAAATCGGCGTTGACCCGGCCCTGTGCGTGGCCGCCAACTCCTCGGGCGGCGTCACGGGCAAGATGATCTCCCCGCAGTCCATCTCCGTGGCCACCGCGGCCACGAACATGGTCGGCAAGGAAGGCGACATCTTCCGCTTCACGCTCTTTCACTCCATCGCCATGGTGCTGGTCATCAGCGTCCTCACCCTGTTGCAAGCGTATTGGTGGAAGGGTATGTTGCCCTAACCTCGACAAAACCCGCTCCCGCGTCTGCGGGGCACTGCGCCCCGCGGACCGTGAGTGGATAATGAGTCGCTGCGTCGAGGGGGTAGAAATGCGTCAAAGCGCCGCTGCTTCTCCCCCATCCACCCAGCTACCCATTTACCTAAAAAACGGAGTTCCTCATGCAAGATACGCGAGAACTCGCCCGACTCATGCAAGAGAAGGCGGAACTCGTCTCGGCCAAGGTCTCTACCGTGGCCAAGATCGAGGACGCCTTCAACTACGCGGCCGACCTTTGCGCCACGAAGGACGCGTGCCAGCTCCTTTTCGCCGGCTGCGCCTCACCCTTGTCCTCACCGGCCGAGGAGCTGTGCGAGACCAAGGCGCCAGAGCGCATCATCGCCGCGCCAGGGCTCGATCCCGAGCTCTTCGAACAATTTGCCGCGGTTTGTGAGAAACAGGGAATCAGCCTCCTCAGCCACGGCCTGCGCCAAAAGCTGGCCGGAATCGACATCGGCTTCACCATCGCGGACTACGGCGTGGCCGCCACTGGGTCCCTGGTGCAGTCCTCAAACGACGAGGAGCTGCGCCTGGCGACAATGATCAGCGAGTTTCACGTAGCCGTGCTGCCGATCTCAAAAATCCGCGCCACGTCCTTTGACGTCGAAGAGGCGCTGCGTGGCTGGGCCAAGGATGCGCCTGCCTATACTTCCTTCATTACCGGCGCGAGCCGCACCGCGGACATCGAGCGGGTTCTGGCCATCGGCGTCCACGGACCGCTCGAACTGCACATTCTGCTCCTGGAGGACGCGCCATGCAAGACGCACGAGATCTAAAAGAATACCGCGCTGAACTGCGCGAAGCCCTGGAGAACGACTTTCTGCGCCAGGCCATGGACAAGTTCGCCCTGGCCTACCCCGTGGGCCGGGCCAAGGCCTTTACCGGCATGGACCCCGAGGCCTGCATCCGCGACGTGGTCAAAGCCAAAGACGCGTCCATCGCGCGCTTGGACGAACTCTACGAGGAGTTCAAGAAAAACGCCGAGGCCGCCGGCGTGGTCGTGCATCTGGCCAAGACCGCGGCTGAGGCCAACACCATCATCGGCCGCATCGCGATCGACAACCAGGTCAAGAAGATCGTCAAATCCAAGTCTATGACTGCCGAGGAGACGCACTTGAATCGCCACCTCGAGGCCCTGGGCCTCGAGGTCACCGAGACAGACCTGGGCGAGTGGATCATCCAGCTCAGGCGCGAAGGGCCCACACACATGGTCATGCCCGCCATCCACCTCTCGCGCTACCAGGTCGCGGATCTGTTCTCCGAGGTGGCCAAGCAAAAACAGGACGCGGACATCGATAAGCTGGTCAAGGTCGCGCGCCGCGAACTGCGCCGCAAGTTCGCAGAGGCCGACATGGGCATTTCGGGCGCAAATTTCGCCATTGCCGAAACCGGAACCATCGGCATAGTTACCAACGAGGGCAACGGGCGCCTGGTCACGACGCTGCCGCGCGTGCATGTCGCGCTCGTGGGCCTGGACAAGCTCACTCCGAGCTTCCACGACGCGCTCACGGTCCTTAAGGTTTTGCCGCGCAACGCCACGGGACAGGCCTTCACTTCGTACTTTACATGCATCACAGGCGCCAGCGCCTGTGGTTCTGCGCCCGACGGCAAGAAAAAGATGCATATCGTGTTCCTGGACAACGGGCGCAGAGGCATGGCCAAGGACCCGCTCTTTTCCGAGGTTCTGCGCTGCATCCGCTGCGGCGCTTGCGCCAACGTCTGCCCGGTCTACCGCATGGTCGGCGGGCACAAATACGGGCACGTCTACATCGGCGCCATCGGCCTGATCCTCACCTACTTCTTCCACGGCCGCGACAAAGCCAAAAATCTAGTCCAGAACTGCATCAATTGCGGCGCCTGTAAGGCCGTCTGCGCCTCGGGCATTGACTTGCCACGGCTCATTAAGGAAATCCACAGCCGCATCCAGGACGAAGAAGGCCATCCGCTGAGCAGCACGCTCTTGGCTGCCACGCTCAAGAACCGCAAGCTCTTCCACGGGCTGCTGCGCGCAGCGCGCTTTGCTCAGCGGCCAGCCACGGGCGGCACGCCCTACCTGCGCCATTTGCCCATGCTTTTTTCCAAGGATCAGGGCTTTCGCGCGCTACCGGCCATCGCGGCCAAACCCTTCCGCGATATGTGGAAAGACCTCAAGCCCACGGCGCGCAACCCGCGGCTCAAGGTCGCGCTCTTTGCTGGCTGCGCGCTAGATTTCGTTTACCCCGAGCAGTTGGCCGCGGCGATCGAGGTGCTGGCCGGCCGCGACATCGAGGTGGACTTTCCCATGGACCAGTCCTGTTGTGGGCTGCCCTTGCAGATGATGGGCGAAAAGGACGCCAGCCGCTCGGTTGCCTTGCAAAACCTCACCGCGCTCGATCCGGGCACGTACGACTACGTGCTCACGCTCTGCGCCTCGTGCGCCTCGCATATCAAGCATAGCTACCCCCAGATCTTGGAAGGCGCTGGAGGCGCTGCGGTCAAGGTCCAAAGCCTGGCTGACCGGGTGATCGATTTCAGCTCCTTTGTGCGCGACGTGCTGTGCTTGACGGCCGAGGACTTCGAGGCCGGCGCCGGCCGCACGATCGCCTACCACGCGCCTTGCCATCTCTGTCGCGGCCTAGGCGTGACCGAGCAGCCACGCGCCTTGCTCAAGACCTCGGGCTATGATTACGCGCCTGGCGCCGAGGAGGACGTCTGCTGCGGCTTTGGCGGCACGTTCTCGATGAAGTTTCCGGAACTGTCGGCAGCGCTGTTGGAGAAAAAGCTCGACACCGTCGAAGCCACGGGCGCGACACTGCTGGCCACGGACTGCCCCGGCTGCGTCATGCAACTCCGCGGCGGCGCAGAGAAACGCGGCGGCAAGATCGAGGTCAAGCACATCGCCGAGGTGCTGGCTGCGCGGGTGAAGGGGAGGTAGGGTATCAGGGAGTTACCACCGGTTCCACTGGCCCTGTGCACGGTTTTTGGGGTCCTAGACATTTTAACGTTGAGGTGCTCTTTTGGCAGTGGTCGCCTAAGGCCAGCGTATGTGGACAGATTCAGTCAAAACAGCTCTACCGGTCGGATTACCCAACGCGAAGTGCCAAGCCGAGCAGACGCTCTGCTCTCGATGCTCTGCTGTCGATATCCGTAATGCTCGCGAAGCCTCGCATACGGCTAATCGCATCCGTACGGCTCGAAGACTCGCCTACGGCTAATCGGGCTCAGCGTTCCCGGGTGAGGCGAGATTGCCGTGCGTTGCACGGCTCATTCTGGCTTCTTGCTCTCGCCGTACCCGGGATCGCTGAGCGTCTGCTCGGCTACGGTGTCGGCGACGGTGAAGCCTTCAGCGTTTAGAGCTTTTCAAGGTTAAAATGCTCTAGAGGAGACGGTTCAGTTCTTCAACGAGTTCATGAACGGTTGTGAACGGATCGCGGCTGGCATAGCTTTGATGGCCATAAGTGGCTGCCAGCCGCTTTGCGTTTTGGATGGCCGTGGTTTGTCGTGAGAGAAGATCAATGTACATTTTGTCATCGTTCTTTACATACTTGCGTCTGAGATGCGTTACTCTTCAGTAGGCGATCTTTCGACACCGCCGTTTGAAGGGTCAAACAAATTGAACTCTCTCATAATAGGAATTGCGCCAACCATACCACACAGATACTTCGCGCTATAATCGTCATCGGCCCTTATGGCATAGTCAAATAGTGAATAGAGGCGGGACTCAGAATATATATTTTTATCAAATAACCAGATTTGGTCTCTTCTAAAATACCACTTTGAAAAGAAGTACTGGTCATGAGTTGAAAATATGAACTGTGCATTGTTCCTGTTTTGTTCGCTTGAGTTGAACTGTTCAACAATTAGTTTCGCCAGAAGAGCGTGGAGGCTATTGTTGAATTCATCTATTATTATTACCCTACCTCTTTCAAGACATTCTATGATTGGCCCTGCAAGGAGTAAGAATTTTCGCGTCCCCATCGATTCATCGCCGAAATAAATCGACTCTGTTCCATTGCTTGACATTGACTTGTCAAATTTGCTATGTATAGAATTAAGGTTTCTTGATAAAATATTTTTTGCAGTTCTTCCTTCCTTTTCGAGTCTTCTTTTTATCGCATCCACAATTTCAGAAGGAAACTCCTGCTCTATATTGGCGGTTTCAAACTGAAGATCAACTATTCCGAAATCTGCTGATTTAAGAAATGACAATATTTTATCTTTGAGCCCGCTATCTTTATCTATTTTTGGAAGATACTCTATCCCAACTGTCTCTATCCAGTCCTCAGCGAGGATCACGAGAGATAAGAACCAATCGTAAACCTCTTGAGCCAATTCAACATTGAATTGAGCCGCAGCTGAAAGAAACAGCGTGTTTGCCCGTGTCATTTTGCCAATGTCGGAAGAGGCTTTAAATAACGCTCTTTGGACTATTGTGTCCTCATCGCGGTCAAACAGTTCTGCCTCGCGCCCGCGGGGCGCATAGTATAGCCATTCCTTGAAGATTTTCCCCTTATCCGCCCAAAAACCATAGCGATAGCGGATCTTGTTCTGAACAAAGATCAGCTCAAAAAAAGTCGGTTTATCCTCGCTTTCCTCGTTTAGCAGGAACGGAACCACAGGCAATTCCTCGCCGGACATGGATTCTTTCGCAGACTTCAGCACCATGTCTCGCATCACGCTCAAGGCCTTGATGAAATAGCTCTTGCCGCTCGCATTCGGGCCGTACATAACCGCGGACTTGAGCAGCGAAATGGGCTTGGCGCGTTTGGCCGCCTCGGGCCGGTACTCAAAGACGTGCTCCGGGTGCTTTTTGTCCGTGGAGGCGACCATGCTCAGCGTGGCGCGTTCCTTGAAACAATAGAAATTCTCGACCGAAAATTCGATCAGCATGGCAACCTCTTTTAAGGTCAATAATTTCCGAATTTTGACTTTTTTGGACTTTAAACTGGTTCTTAGCGCTTTACAAGCGCAAATTTCAGCTCAAAGGGATATCGCAAGGTTGTGAAACGGCAATTCCCAGCAATAATTTATTCGAGCGCATGAACGCCTGCGCTACATCCCCCCGCGCTCCATCAGGGAGTCCATGGCGCCGAGCAGCATGGCGAAGTTCTCGGCGTTGAAGAGAATAAGGACTTCGCCCGGGACGCGACAAGACTCGACCACGAATTCCGCGGTGATGCGTAATGCAATGTCCTGCGTGGCGATGTACGTATCTACTAACGTATCGAAATAGCATTGGTGTTCCAGCGGAAGGTAATCCATATGCGCGTTGACTAGGTTGCCGATGGCGCTCAAAATCCAGATAAGGACGATGTTGCCTATCTCGCGCAAGGTGTCGCAGCGCAGCGCGTCCGTGGTGTCGAGAACTTCGGCCCGGCCTAAGAGCAGGGAGACCAATCCGTTGGCTTGCTCGCGCTCGAACACCAGCCCAGCCACCCCGGAAAAAGATGATTGAAAGACAAGTTTGACAACATCGAGGTCTTTTTTCTCCATCACCGCGCGATAGAGAAGAAAATTGTCAGGCTCAAGGATCGAGATGTCCGGAGCATTGAGCAGGATGTGCGATCCCGTCATCTGATTCAACGCCCCGGCAGCTTTGCCTATGCCTATATTGATCATCTCTTGCAGTACGTCTTTGTGCATCGGCGCTAGTTCCATTGTCTCTCTCCCAGCCTGCGGTCTTGTGCGACGCGGACACCCCGCTAGGCGCACGATGTTTTTCTTTTCCTCTGCGTCAAGCCTGGGACTTTGACAAGGAAAATTGTGCCCCCTCCACCCGCGCCAGCTAGGGAGAACCATGTCCAGCGAGAACAAAATGCTACGTCAGACCAGCAGGCTGCGACATTTCTTCGCCAGAACTGCCCTACTTGGTAAACCTTTTGCAAATCCAGCCGATGTATTCCATGAACCATCCCAGGGACAGCTGCACCAGCCCTCGGCTCAGGGATCAGAACACAATGGTCGGACTAAGTAGACGGACCGCCTGAACATAGCAATACCGAGGAGATCGACAGAATATGGAAAGCCACTGGTTATTCAAGACCTCGCTCGTTCTCTGGAACTTCGTGGAGCTGAACCCGTTTGCCTACATCGCGCTCGCTGCCTGGTTCTTGTTCAGCTCAGTCTACGTTATCCGCGCCTTTCGATCCTATGATAAAATCAGCCCCTACTTGCTCCAATCAATTCCTTTTGTGTTCACCACCCTAGGGTTGCTCGGAACGGTCTCGGGCTGTCTGATCTTTTCTTGGGGGTACAAACCGCTGGACTTTTTGGCCGGGGTTCAAACACTGTTCAAAGGCGTGATGAGCTCGGGCGTGACCACACTCGTCGGCATCATCATGTCCATTGTCTTTGGCAAGATCATCAATCTGACCGAGATCAAGCACGCGAGCAAAAAAGCCATTGAGAATACCGAATTGGCTGTGTTGAAAAAGATGTTGCGCTTGCTCGTGGCTGACTACGAGCGGTCGGACACCTTTCAAGACAACGAACTCATGGCCATCGACGGAGTCCGCGACGCCATTTTCTACGCCTATCCGAAACTACTCAAACGCCTAGACGGCCTGAAAAAGACGGCTATGACCGAATCTGGCCAGGGCCTGGCCACACTCGTGGAAAATCTTGCCGCCGACTTACGCAGCCAGGCCGCGGCCATGGTTCAAAGCCAAGAAAAACAAGCCGCACACTTGGAGGCCCTGCATCGGACCCTGGCCGGCACGGGTGAGAACAGCTTACTCGGCCAACTGCGCGCCCTGCGTTCCGAGCAGGCCGCGACAGGCAAGGCCAACTTCGGCAAGTTAGGCGAGGCCGTGGCTAAATTCAGCGCCATCGACATGCGCCCCCTGGCCGCAAGCTTTGACGCCTCGCTCAAGAAATCGACCCAAACCTTGCTGGAGGAAATGAAGGTCCAAACCAGCCACGTCACTCAGGCCACAGCCCTGGCCGCGACGTACCAGTCTAAGCTCGACGCGCTGCAACAGGCGGTGCAGGGCGCAGACCAGAGCGGGCTCCTTTTCGAGATCAAGGACTTGCAGGCGCGGCAGGTGTTATCTGCCGAACGGGCGGAAGAGCGCAGTGAATCGTCGAGTGCTGCGTTACAGGCCGCTCTCCGCAGAACAAAAGACCAGGTTGTGGCGAGCGTCGCAGAGAACCTGGACGGGCTGCGCGGGGTGGTCGAGGCCCAGGACGCGATGTTGACCGGCATCGCGGGCTTCTGTGCGACCGAGGCGCCGGAAAAAATTATTGGCCCCTTGCAGCAATTGCAGCATAGCCAAATGAGCTCGTTCGCGCGCGTGGAAGAAACCACGGACGCGGTGCGCGATGCTTTGGCAACCCAGGGCCAGGAAGTGGAAAAGCGCGTGGTCCTAGCTATGGAGTCGGTTGCCAAGACCCAGGCCAAGGGCCTGCTGTCAACGATCCAAGACCTGCTCGCAGCTTACGGTGGAAAGGTTCGCGGCCAGCTCGAGCGGATGGAGATCATGACAGAACGCGAGGCTGCGGCCGGGCTAAAAATTACCCAAGAACTTGACGCCCGCCACAGTGACGCGGTGACGCGCGCCACAAAGCAAACAGAGAGCTTGGCAACGAGCCTGCGCGACGAGATCCGCAGCTTGACTGACCGCGTGGAGCAGTCCACCGCCAGGATTCAGAACCTGGCCGCGGCCTCGGAAACGCTGTTGACCGACAATGTGCGCATTAAAACGCTGATTGCCGAGATGGCCGCGCTGAGCGATACGGATAAGACCTTGCAGGCCATTCTCCAAAAAGTTGACGCCATGGCCTTGCCGACTGCGAGCAACGGGAGTAACGGCAAGCACGCCGCCAAGTTGCAAGAGGCTCTTCTGGCCGGTGAACCGCTTGGCCGGTCGGTAGAGAAGCTCATCTCGCGTCTGCGTGAGATAGAGGATATCCGCAGCACTGACGGGAAATTCTGGAAACAGGTGCAAAAGCAGATTAACGACGGCATCCCGATCATCATGGGCGGCAACAAACTTCAGTTCCGCGAGGGCATTGACCTTGACGGCGAGTTTCAGGACCGTTTGAATAGAAGTTTCGTGAATCTAGACAAAATTTTACAAACCATTGTCGATGGTTATCATAAAAAATCAAACGGCTTGCCCTTGCGGAATTGATCGGCCAAGCCGAACGGTAAGAAAGTCAAAGGTTTTGAAGGGCCGAAGATAAGCAAGTAAAAAGAGGGCGCGACGCTTCCCTATCTGTCATTAGGCAGCACTGCCGAACTTGACTTCTGCGCGTCTTTTACCCATGCTAAGCACGGCACATTATCACGCACCCAAACCACAAAGAAGACCATGACCGAGACCTTGAATCACCGCTGCGGCTGGATAGCCCTGGCCGGGCCGCCGAATTCGGGCAAATCGACCCTGCTCAACGCCTACCTGGGCCAGAAGATCGCCATCATCTCTTCCAAGCCGCAAACCACGCGTAACCAGATCAGTGGCATCCTCACCCGGCCGGGCAGCCAGATCGTCTTTCTCGACACACCGGGCTTGCACGTCAAGCGCGGACTCATGAACCGCATGCTCATGCACGCCGCCCGCCAGGCCATCGAAGCCGCAGACGTGCTTTTGCTCATTCTCGACGCCAATCGCTACGCGGCCAAGCCCCAGCTCCTGGACTCCGGATTGCCGCATCTGCTCAGCCCCCTGGCCAATGCCCAACATAAGCCGCTGGTCATCGCGGCCAATAAAATCGACGCGGTCAAAGACAAAAAATTGCTCCTGCCCGTGCTCGAACGACTACACAGGCAATGGCCCCAGGCTGAGATTTTTCCCATCTCCGCACTGCGCGAGGAAGGTCTGCCCGAGCTGCTCGATACGCTGTCGAAATTGCTCCCCGTCCAACCGCCCATGTTCCCCGAAGACCAGGTCTCCACCGTGCCCATGCGCTTTATGGCCGCGGAAATCGTGCGCGAAAAGCTCTTTGTGCACCTGAAGCAGGAACTTCCTTACTCAGTCGGCGTGGACATCGACTCCTGGGAAGAGAACGCGGACAAAGGCTTGACCACCATCCACGCCACCATCTACGTGGCGCGCGCCTCGCACAAATCCATGGTTATCGGCAAGGCCGGACAACTGCTCAAGACCATCGGCACGCTGGCGCGTCAGGAACTGGAAAAAATGCTCGAACAACGAGTTCACCTCGAATTATGGGTCAAGGTGCGCGAGGACTGGACCGAAGACCCTGCTTTTTTACGCCAGCTCGGGCTCTCCTCCTGAGCCGCCGCCTCTCTCCTACGGCCGCGCTGGCTTGATCCAGAAGGTGCGACCATGACCGAACTGCAAGAACACTTCGACCACATCCGCGGCCGCATTGCCGACGCGGCAACGCGCTCCGGACGCAATCTTGCAGAGGTGACGCTCGTCGCGGTCTCCAAAACACACCCGTCCGAATCCCTGGCCGCACTCCACGCCCTCGGGCAACGCGACTTCGGCGAAAGCTACGTCCAGGAAGCTCTGCCCAAGATGGAATCATTGGCGGATAAGGATATCCGCTGGCACTTCATCGGTCACCTTCAAACCAATAAAGCAAAGTATTGCGTCGGACGGTTTTGCCTCTTTCATACCCTGGACTCCGAAAAGCTGGCCCAGGCATTGCATACGCTGGCGCAGGCCAAAGGTCAGCGACAAGCTGTGTTGCTCCAGGTCAACGTCGGGGACGAGCCGCAGAAAAGCGGGATTGACTTGGCGAGGGTCGAAGCTCTGGCCGCGACCGTGCTAGGATTTTCCGGGCTCGATCTGGCCGGGCTCATGTGCTTGCCACCCTACGACGAAGACCCCGACGCCACGCGGCCCTATTTCGTTGCGCTCAGACAGTGCCGCGAGCGGCTCGAAACCCGGCTGGGGATCGTGCTCCCGCACCTGTCCATGGGGATGTCCACGGATTTCGAGGCTGCCGTGGAAGAAGGCGCGACGCTGGTGCGCGTCGGCTCCTCGATTTTCGGCGCGCGGCCCTGCCTCCGCAACCCTTAACACAACGCAGGCCAGCAGATGGATTTCGCCACTATCCTCGGAATCCTCATCTCCTTCGGCTTGATCGCCGCGGCGATCATCCATGGAGGAAATCTGACGCTCTATTTCGATCTGCCAGCGGCTTTGATCGTCTTTGGCGGCTCGATCGGCGCGACCATGGCGAGCTACCCCCTAAGCCAGTTCCTTGGCCTGGGCGGCGTGCTGCGAAACGCCTTTTTTGTCCGGCTCCCGGCGGGCATGGAGATAGTGGACGCGCTGCTCTTTTTCGCGAACAAGGCGCGCCGCGAGGGTATTTTGTCCATCGAACCCTCTTTGCCGACCGTTGACGACGCCTATCTGCGCAAGGGGTTGCAGTTGACCGTGGACGGGCTCGAACCTGAGGCCATCCGCGCCATTCTCATGACCGAAATCGTGCACCGCGAACAGCGCCACGAGAGCAGCGCCGAGGTCATGGCCACTTTAGGGTTGTTTTCCCCGGCCATGGGCTTGATAGGCACGCTGCTGGGCCTGGTCATGATGCTCAAGACCATGAACGACCCGAGCTCCATCGGCCCCTCGATGGCCGTTGCCTTGCTCGCCACGCTCTACGGCGCGGTGTCCGCCAATCTGGTCTTTCTGCCGCTGTCCAACAAGCTCAAGCAACGCAGTCGTCAGGAAATCATGCGCATGGAGATGATCGTGGAGGGCGTCTTGGCCATCTCCTACGGGGAGAACCCGCGCATTGTAGAAGAGAAGTTGCTGAGCTATCTGCCGCCAAAGGAGCGCACGTCGCGCTTCTGGGAAAAGGAGTAGGCAGTGCTCAGCCAGGCAAGACGTCGGCCTGGGGTGGTCCGCAAAACCACGCCCTGGTTGATCTCCTACTCGGACATGATCACGCTCATGCTCGCCTTCTTTGTCCTGCTCGTGGCCCTCTCCAGCAAAGACGAGCGCCGTTCGCTCGCGGCCCTGGCTTCGCTCGACCAAACCTTCGGCGTCACCCCAGAGCCCGGCCCGACCAAAAACCTTGTCCAGACGCAGGGCGGCGCCACGGCCCAGCCAGCACCCGGGCCGCTCGACCCCTCGGACCTCTTCGGTCTGACGCAACGCGCCCTTGACGCAGAACTCAAGGGCGACGTGACCTTTAGCTCCAATGTCTTTGTCCAGACCATCTCCATCAACGACTTTGTCTTTTTTCAGCCTGGCGAGACCGGCCTCACAGCACAGGGGAAAAAAGCCCTGGACTTTCTGCTGCCGCTTCTCTTCAACGTTACTTATCCCGTGCTCATCGCCGGCCACGCAGGCACGCCGCGCGACGAGTCCACCAGCCTCGACCTGTTGCCTGAGCCCTTTGCTTCCTCTGGAGCAGACGCTTCCTGGCGCGTTTCGCTCGAACGCGGGCAGGCGATTTTCCGCTATCTCGTTGAGCGCGGCGTCAATTTCAAGATGCTGCGCGTCGAGGGCTTTGGCCAGTTTCGACCCAAGTTCACGATGGACACGCCCGAGGGCCGCAAGCGCAACCGCCGCGTGGATGTTGTCTTCGACAAACGCAATACGCG
>Ga0247840_10004847_pt1 | contig 20804 bp, 22 predicted proteins | sample LaCruzMarch2015__FD_192404 | JGI IMG/M metagenome (GOLD analysis project Ga0247840, IMG submission 192404) | Freshwater microbial communities from meromictic Lake La Cruz, Castile-La Mancha, Spain - LaCruzMarch2015_17m | ecosystem: Environmental > Aquatic > Freshwater > Lake | place: Spain... | reverse complement strand
TCCGTACGTGGAATATGACCGCTATCAGAAGCGGCCTGGCTTTATGGCAAATCAGTTCGAGATGGCCCGCATCATGGTTTTCGTGGAGGAAACTCCCGATGGACTGATCGGAATGCACGATTTCATTGAGTTGGACGACAGTCCAACCAAGGGGTCACCCAATCCGGTGATGTGCCCAGTGCAATTCTTCGGTGGGAGGTGGTGGGCACACTACCACGCTGAACAGCGTCCTCTCATGGGCGGCTATAGCGCGGGACTCCCTGGGGGATATTCACAGAACATGACCTCTTCGGAGGCCATGCAGGTTGAACTCAAGGAAGAGTGGGGCACGGCGGAAGTCGTCGCCACTTTTTTCCCAGAAGATAGCCTGACCTGGTCCAACCGAGCTACTTATACTCGGCCTCAGCGCAATGGCTGCTTTGCTTTCAATGGCAGTAGCTGGTTACCGAGTAGCGATCCCGGCGGCAATGAGATCATCGCCACCAAGCGTTTCGCTATCCCGCTCAAGGCTACGGCCAATGTGCTTTTCCAAGACAACGTTGTGGCTCAGGCCACGGCGTTTGCTCGTAGCTGTGAAGCATGGGGCCTTTTGGCCCCTTACGAAAAATAAGAAGAAGATTGATGAAAAAGCCCCGCATTTATGCGGGGCTTTTTCTATGCCAAAATTTTAGGAAAATTCCCTTAGTATCCCTTACTTTCAATTTTAAAAATTAAAATAACCATGATAAACTTACCTCATGAAAACTATAATACTTTGCGGTGGAAAAGGTACTCGTTTAAGCGAGGAAACCGAATTTAAACCCAAACCACTTGTAGAAGTTGGTGGGTATCCTATTTTGTTACATATAATGAATATTTACGCCTATCATGGGCATAAAGACTTTATCGTAGCCCTTGGTTATAAGGGTGACATGATAAAAGACTATTTTTTGACACTATCTCGTTATGAAGATGATTTTGAATTTGATATGAAAACGGGCAACGTAAAAATGCTTAGTAAAACCTTAAAATTTGATTACAATATTACATTTGTTGAAACTGGTTTAGATACTCAAACGGCTGGCAGAGTTTTAGCTGCCTCAAAATATATACCTAAAGACGATAAAAATTTTATGGTCACCTATGGTGATGGGGTAAGTACAATAGATATTGGTAGATTGATTGAATTTCACAAGTATCAAGAGAAAAAGCATAATTCTTTAGGTACTATATCTGCAGTACATCCTTCTTCTCAATACGGACGTTTAACTTATACCAACGACGAATTAGTAGCCACTTTTGAAGAGAAAAAAACAATTGTGGATGATTATATAAATGGGGGTTTTCAAATTTTTAATAGAAAAGCACTAGATTACATGGATCCAAATGAAATGCTTGAAGTTAGCTTGGCCAAAATGACTGAAGATAAAAAACTTGCTCTATATAGACATGCCGGATATTGGAAATCTATGGATACAATGAAAGATTATCAAGAATTAAATTCAGAATGGGACAAGAACAGAACTTGGGCCTTATGGGAGAAAAAATAAATGATATTTAAAGAAACGCCCCTAAAAGGTGAATACATAATAGATTTAGAAAAAAGAGGTGATGAGCGTGGCTTTTTTGCACGCGTATTTTGTAAAAATGAATATGAAAAATTAAATCTTACTAATGATATTGTTCAGATTAATACTTCTGTAACAGAACATAAAGGTACTTTTAGAGGTATGCACTATCAGATTGCACCTAAAGCTGAAGATAAGATAATTAAGGTACTAAAAGGTTCTTTATACGATGTTACTTTAGATTTAAGGCCAGAGTCCCCTACTTTCGGTCAATATTTTACCGTTGAGTTGAGTGCTGAGAATAGAACAATGATCTATATACCTAAAGGCTTTGCACATGGATATCTTATTTTAGAAGACGGTACAGAGTTAATATACATGGTTACAGAATTTTACAGCCCAGAACATGAGAGAATTATTCGTTGGAATGATCCAAAATTTGATATAAAATTGCCCTTTGAACCTACAGTTGTATCTGATAAAGATTCAAATGCTCCAGATTTTAAGGAGGAAACTCATTTAGTTTAAATAATTAAAGGAAGTATTAATATGAACCAAGAAGATAAAAAAAATTTAGATAAGCACCCAACTATTGGTATTGGTGTTATTACATATAAAGATGGTAAACATTTAAAATTTAGTTTACCTCCTCTTTTAAATTCCCCTTTAAAACCACAAGTTTTAGTTTTTAATTCAACTTCAAACGATGGTACTGTAGAAGAAGCCGAAAGACTTGGAGCAAAAACTTTTGTTATTCCTAGAAAACAAATGAATGCTGGTTTATCCAGAGAAATGACTAGAAAGCAATTAAAAACGGATATTTTTATTGCTATGACTCCTGATGCATATTGTGTAGATGAGCATGTCGTAGAAAAATTAGTAAAACCTATTGTAGAAGGAAAAGCTGCAGTATCTTATGCAAGACAAATCCCTCATGATGGCGCTAATATTGTTGCTAAATTTTCTAGAATGTTTAATTATCCCGAACAAAGTCAAATAAGAGGTATAGAGGACGCCGATAAATACGGTTCCTATTTGCCTTTTTGTTCTGATGTTATGGCTGCGTATTCTCAAAAAGCATTAGACGAAATTGGAGGTTTCAGATGGGTATTATCTGGTGAAGATACTGTTGCCACATCTATGTTACTTAGAAAAGGTTATAAAGTGGCTTATGTAGCCGAGGCTGTTGTAAAACATTCTCATAACTATGACCCTAAAAAAGAATTTATTCGACATTTTGATACAGGTATTTACAGAACTAAATGGCACAAAATGTTATCTTTTGGAAAAGGTTCCGATGGTAGCAGAGGTCTTAAATACTTAAAGGAAATGGTCGCCTATTTAATTAAAAATGATCCTGGTGCTATATTTATGGCAGTAATGCAACTTGGTATGGGTTATATGGGATATTTATTAGGTAAGTTTGGTTATAAGCTCATTCCAAATCATATCAAAAGTAAAATTAGTCATGCTGATTATTTTTGGGGTTCCGATGACTATTTAAAAGGTAGATGGGATGAACCTGCTGTATAAGTAAGCATTTACCACTTATAGAAGAAACTTAAAAATTTAATCCAAAGTTTATCAATCAAGAAAGTGTGAAGCACTTTCTTGATGATAACTTCTTTACCTACCATGTATCTTAATTTTGGATTATTACTTTCACAAATTTCTGCAACTTTTTCCGCAAATACTTCTGGACTTCTTTTAGCTGTAGCTATTGCTGTTTTATCCTCTTGTCTTTTGTACAATTTATAATAGGGGGATTCACTTGTGAATTTAGGTTTTATAGCGTTTTTTACAAAGTCAGAATGAAAATCACCTGGTTGCATTATTATTACGTCAATTCCAAATGGTTTTACTTCGAGTGCAAGCGTTTCTGAAATGGATTCAATGGCGTATTTACTTGCTGAATAGGGTGCATTTAATGGTGCTGTACTAAATCCTAGTATTGAACTGATATTAAATATCTTTCCACTTTTTTGAGCGCGCATGTGAGGTAGAACTTGTTGTATTACTTGTATTACTCCCACAACATTAGTCTCAATTTGAGATAAGAACTTTTCTTTCTCAATATCTTCGATTGCAGAAAAATATCCAGATGCTGCATTATTAACTAAGACATCAATCCTTCCAGTATCTTCGATTATTTTTTGGATGCATTGTTTTATTGAATTTGGTTTTGCCAAATCTAAATATATGGGTGTAATTTCAATTTTTTCAAGCTTTGAAATACGTTTTAATTCTACAATTGTATCTGATTCTACATCTCTTGTTGTAGCATAAACATTGTATCCATTTTGTGCTAATTTAATTGCTATGGCTTTTCCAATGCCCCCAGAACCCCCTGTTATTAAAGCTACTTTATTAGTTTTATTGTGTTGTTTCATTGATAACAGCATAATTAGACTATATTATTGTGTCAAGTTTAAAAGAGAGTGTTGACACATTTATAAACCTAATGTATATTGACCAAGCTCTAGTTACGCAAGTAACTTCAGCAAAAGATTGAACCCCGCAAGGGGTTTTTTCTTTGCCCATTTTTCTAGTACGAGGATATTTAATATTAAATATTTTTTGTGGCTAAATAAGTTAAGCCTGCAACTGTTGCAGATAACGTTACTCCCCAGATTAAATCTACGATAGTTACGATGATAGGCCAATCCTTAACTGTAGCCATATTTGTTAAATCATAAGTAGCATATGTACATAATCCGTATATAGCTCCAAGTAATATAGCTTGTGTTAATGAGTTTTTTTGGATGGCTGGATTAACTGCAAAGATTAGAATTCCAATTATATTTATTAAATAGAATATTCCTGCAGCAGCTAAATTTGGGTTTTTGGCCATAATATAGCCTAAATGCTTTGCGTAAAATTCTTTTGCTACAAAAAGTAGCCAAACACTATCGATACCTAAAAATATTACTAGAGATATAAGATATTGTTTTATATAGAACATATATTAAGTCTAGCAGTATTTAATGTGGTATAATAGTCCCTGTGATTGATCAAATTGATCAAAGTGAGTTACTTGCCTGAATATAAAAACGTTCATGTTTATACCCTCCTTTTATTCCATTTGTTCTTTCTCTATGCGTGTTTTTGGTTACTATTAAAAAGTATTTGAATTGAAACCTATAAAGCGCGCCTGAATACTCCATTGTATGGAATATTCTTTTTGCTTTAGAAAGGGCAATAAAAATATATGAAAAGTGCACATAGTGTAAGAACAACCAATAATAAATTTGGTAGTACCTCCAGCAATGGTGGTTTTAGAGGTAGATCTAACGGATCTTCTCATTTTGGATCAAGAGGCGGAGGTTACAAACCTGATAACAGTAGATTTTTTAGTAAAAGTAGAAGAAGTAATCCTTATAGAGATCAACCTTTAAAAGAAGATTTATACGTTTCAAAAGCTGTAGCCAGTGAACAAGTATCTATATATGATAATACAGTTACATTTTCTGATTTTAAGTTAAATCAAAAATTGTTAGCTAATATCAATAAAAAAGGATACGTACATCCTACACAAATACAATCTCAAGTAATACAAAGCATTTTAGATAAAAAAGACGTTTTAGGTTTAGCAAGTACAGGATCTGGTAAAACAGCTGCCTTTTTAATACCTATGGTAAACGCAACTTTAGAAAATCCTAGAAAAAGATGTTTAATTGTTGCTCCTACAAGAGAATTAGCAACTCAAATTCAACAAGAATTTAAAGCTTTAACTGAAGGTACCTACCTTAAAGAAGTTTTAATTGTTGGTGGTGCTAGTGCTTGGGATCAAATTAGATTATTAAATAGAGAACCTCAATTTATTTTTGCTACACCAGGAAGACTTATTGACTTATACACTAGAAAAAAAATAGATTTAGCTACTTTTGATAATGTTGTATTAGACGAAGTTGATCAAATGTTAGATATGGGATTTTTAACTGATGTTAAAAGAATAATCTCTAACTTAAAACAACCTAGACAATCATTATTCTTCTCAGCAACTATGAAACCAAAATTAGAAGAAATTGCAATGTCTTTGTTAGTTGAACCTGTAAAAGTACAAGTTTCAATTACTGAAGCTGCTAGAAACGTAGATCAAGATATTGTTAGAGTTGGTAAAGAAAAGAAAGTTGATGTATTACATAAATTATTAATCAACGCAGATTTTACCAAAGTCTTAATTTTTGCTCGTACAAAACATGGAGCTGATGATATTTCTAGAGAATTACAAATTAGAGGTCACGTTTGTGAATCTTTACATAGTAATAAACCTTTAGGACAAAGAAATAGAATATTAACTGCATTTAGAAAAGATACAATTAATATTTTAATTGCTACAGATATCGCTTCAAGAGGTATTGATGTAAAAGACATTTCTCACGTTATAAACTATGATGAACCTGCTAATAAAGAGGATTATATCCACAGAATTGGTAGAACTGGTAGAGTAGGTAAAAAAGGTACAGCCTTAACTTTACTTGCTTAATTAGTTATTAATTAGGTTATATGAAGAGGGCGCCGCTTTGCGGCGCCCTTTTTGTTGACTTTTTACCAACTTCCTCCACCACCTCCACCTCCGCCCCCACCTGAAGATCCTCCTGAAAACCCACTAGAAAAACCACTGGTACTTGAAGAAGCTGTAGCCAAAGCTCTCGCTGAAGAAATATTTGTAGTAATATTTTTACTTAATAAATAAATACCGTGGTTAGACAATAAATCTCCTTCAAACCAATCTGTTTTTTCAAATTTAAAATTCTTAAACTTTTCCATCCATCTATTCTCCACTCCAAAGGCTGTAGCATAAGGTAAAAGTTTTTCAAAAAACATTTGATTTATAGCCTGAAAATTAAGTTGATCTTTTTGAGAAGATAAAAAGTTTCTAAGTGAAATGGCCTCTGATAACTTCTCTACTCCTTTTTTTGTATACCCAAGATTTTTTGTCCATAAATATGTTGCAATACCCAAAGGTATATTAAATGATATTATGCCTGCCATAACTAATCCCATTAACTTTAAGACATAACTAAGTTTTTCTTTACCTTTATTTTTTTGAATTAAACCCTCTTTGTTCAGTTCATCATCAATCATCTCGTTAAATGTTGTGTAAGTACTAAAAAAACTTTCTTTGGATAAATCGTCGGAGTATATACTTGGACTTGCTTGAAACATGTTGTCGTACAAATATTTTTCATAAGGCGCCAAATCCTTTAGATCTTTATTGGATCCTGTTGTATCAAATATAAACTTGGTACTTTTAAACCCAAATGTTGATTTTTCTTCTTGTCTAATTTTAAAATATCCTCTTTGAGCCATACCAATTATTGAGGCTACTAATAAGCGTGGTTTTAGACTATTTGTTGCAAGATAGGCAACTTCAGCGGGTTTAAATGGTACATTTGCGATATTCTTTGGAGGATCAAACCAGGCTGCTACAACTTGTTTATTCTTTTTTATAAACATCTGTTCTTTTATCCATTTACTAGCCACAATTATTGGAAATACTAAATACCAAAAGAATAAAAATACTTTAAATAAAATATCAAAAATTGCAGTTAATATGGGGTTTTGATCTGTAAAAACTTTTGTAGGTTCTACAATTTCTAAATACCCTGCAGGGATATTTATTGCAATAGTTACGCCGTTATACGAAGACAAAGGATTTTTTGTAGTTATTTTTACCGTGGAATCTGATGTTTCTATAGTACATGCTTTGTCCGTTGATCCTTTTGTACCTATGTAACATACTGATTTAATATCTGAAGTAGGAACTTCTTTTGGTAAAGTTATTGTAGTAGTTGTAGATTGTATGGTTTCTTCCCAATCAGTACCGATGCTATTCCAATATAATTCATCAAAGGTATCAAAGTACGTTATTGCACCAGTAACGTTGTATGAAATTTTATAAGTATGTTTGCCCGTTATAGTACTATTTGGATCTCCAATTTTTAATTCTAAGGTGTTTGAAGTTTCAGTTAAGTTAAAGGGGTATTTATTACCTTTTTCATCGGTGACTAAAACATCACTTATTGTCATTTGGTATTCTTCATTTTTCTCATTTACCTTTATAAAGGGTATTTTCCTATATATTCCATGGCGTTGTTCATTTTTAAAATCGTAAAGTATTGTTTCTGTAATATTTATTTTGCTAGTTTTTTCAATATTTATATCTGTTTTGTAATCAATTATTGTACCTAGGGCTAAGGCTTTGGTACTACTAATACTGATAATAAGTAGTGTAAGTATTGCAAATAGCTTTTTCATATAGCTTAATGATAGCAAATTTCATTTTAATTTAATGTAAACTGTTAAAAAGAAGGTGTTGACATTATTAATATAGTTAGGTATAGTAACGAAGCTCTAGTTACGCAAGTAACTTCAGCAAAAAGACTAAACCCCGCAAGGGGTTTTTTCTTATCCAAAAATCGTGTAAAAAGGAGAAAGTACATGCCCGAAGAATTGAAGGTTATTAAAGTTCGTTTCATGGCAGATCATTGGGGCCATAAGGATATCCCTTCTAAGGGAATAATCGTCTTGCCTGCTTGTTCCAAGGGGAATAGCCACATAATTTGCTCTGATGGATTTATTGGCAGTGTGGTGAGCAGGTTCCCTGGTGCTACAAGATCCAAAAATGTTTTGGGTTATGATGTGCTTATTATTCCTGCCAAGGTTAATGGGGCACACATTAAAAACTCTTTTAAAAAAGAGGGTTACCAAGTAGAAATTCTTAAATAAAGAAGTTTTTAACTTTGTATCGTTTTATATGGGGGCCAAAAGCAGCGCTTTTGGCCCCCATTCCGAAAATCTCAGATATAAATCCAAAAAAGGTGAAGACAATGTTCAAAGCAAAGAAACCCATAAAGGCCAAATGGGTTGAGAGTATACATGAAATTATACCAGCAAATATGCCTAAAGAAGGCATTTTGCTTATCTTGGATGAGAACAATACCTTTTTGGTAGTTTGTTCAACTTCAGAAATTTCAAATGATCTTGCTGGTTTGGCTTCCCCGCATCACATTACGATCAATTCTTACGCCACTTTTTTATACGATCGTGGAATGGATCCAAATGTGACGCTACGCATAATACTACGCGGAGCTGGTTATACTCTGTGTTTAGACGAAGCGTAGTTTTAACCTTTATGTTAGCGCGGAAATTACTAATTTCCGCGCTATCTTTCTCTCCTTCTCATACCCTTCAAAAATACTTTTAAATTTCAATAAATACCTAAAATAGTGTATAATTCACCTTTGTAGGAATACTGCTCTCTATTTAGTCAGCTATTTTCCAACTTTTTTTAAATTTAAGAAGAATTATTTTATGAATACTAGAAATATTGCAATAATTGCGCACGTAGACCATGGAAAAACCACTCTTGTAGATGGATTGTTAAAGCAATCCCATATATTTAGAGAAAATGAAGCATTAATGACTCAAGAACTTATAATGGACAACAATGATCAAGAACGTGAACGTGGTATCACAATTTTAGCTAAAAATATTTCCGTTATTTATAAAGGTACAAAAATAAATATTATTGATACACCAGGACACTCTGACTTTGGTGGTGAAGTTGAACGTACTCTAAACATGGCAGATGGAGTTATTTTATTGGTAGATGCACAAGAAGGCCCAATGCCTCAAACAAAATTTGTTTTAAAAAAATCATTAGACCTTGGTTTAAAAGTTATTGTTGTTATAAACAAAATAGATAAAAAAGACGCAAATTTACAAAGAACTGAAAGCAAACTTTATGATTTATTTTTAGATTTGGCTACCACAGATGATCAATTAGAATTTCCTATGATTTACGCAATTGGTAGAGAAGCCAAAGCTTGGTATACCTTTCCAACTGATTTTGAAACCGCAGCAGACTTAACTCCTGTTTTTGATACTATAATCAAACATATCCCAGAACCTGTATCACATCCTGAAGCACCTTTTCAAATGCTTGTTACAACACTTGATTGGGATAGCTACAAAGGTAAATATGCAATTGGTCGTGTTACAAACGGTACTATAAGAGCAGGTGATAAAGTTGTATTACTTAAAGAAGATAACGTAAAAGAAGAAGTTCAAATTGATAAAGTTTACCTTAGTGAAGGTTTAAAAAGAGTTGAAGCCGAAGAAGGTATTTCTGGAGATATTGTTACTTTAACTGGTATAAAAAACGCAGATATTGGTGATACAATTGCCGCTGTTTCACATCCTGAAAAATTACCTACTATTAAAGTTGAAGAACCTACACTTAGTGTATCCATTGGTCCTAACACTTCCCCATTTATGGGTAAAGAAGGTAAATTTTTAACAAGCAGACAAATATTTGATCGTATTCATAAAGAATTACAAACAAACATTGCTTTTAGATTTAAAATAAACGAAAAAGGTACATACGTATTATCAGGTAGAGGTGAATTACATATTTCCGTATTTTTAGAAACATTAAGAAGAGAAGGTTTTGAATTAGAAGTTGGTAGACCTCAGGTTATTACACACATGCAAGATGGTGTTGAAGTTGAACCTATTGAAGAATTAACGGTTGATGTTGAAGATGATTATTTAGGTAATATTAAAGCTGAAATTGGTAGACGTAGAGGTATGCTAGTTTATCAAGAAGAAACAACTCCAGGTGCATCACGTTTAATATTTGAAATATCCACAAGAGGTACATTAGGTTTAAGAAGTATTTTATTAACTTTATCTAAAGGTACTGCTGTATCAAACTCTATGTTTTTAAGATTTGAAAAAGTTGGAGCTTCATTTCAACAATTGAGAAAAGGTGTTTTAACCGCTTCAGAAACTGGAAAAGTAGCCCCTTACGGCTTAAACATTGCTCAAAGTAAAGGTGTAACTTTTGTTGTACCTACAGATATGGTTTACCAAGGTATGGTTATTGGTATGAACGGTAGAGATGAAGATTTAGAAATTAACATTTGTAAAGAAAAGCAATTAACAAACAACAGATCTTCTGGTGAAGATATGTTGATTTTATCTCCTCCAGTTATTATGAGTTTAGAACAATCTTTAGGTTTTATTGAAGATGATGAACTTTTAGAAGTTACTCCAAAAGCAATAAGAATTAGAAAAAAGATTTTAGACCCTACTTTAAGATATAGATCAGAAAAGAATAAAAAATAATCTAAAAAATTGTTTTGTAATTTTTTAGTTGAGTATCTTGTACAAGGTAGCTTTTTTTCCGGATACCAAAATATCCAGTTGATCTATGATTACAAAACAATTTTCTTGTAGGTAGTAAGTAATATCAATATCTCTTGATACAAGTAAAACAATCATTCCATTAGGCTCTAAAATTCTCTTAAACTCTTTAAACATATGTGAATAAAAATATGGAATATCAATAGTTGTATCAAATTCTCCCCAAGGAGGATCGGTTATAATTTTGGTGATAGATTCTTTTTCTAAAGTATTTTCAAATAAATCTTCTTTTGATATTTCAACAATAATATTTGCATTTATACGGCCTTCTTTATCAAGGCCAATAACCTTTTTAAATGGGAACTTTATTCTTTCGGTAAGTATTGTTCCATATCCAGCAAAAGGGTCTAAAACTACATCATTTAAACTAGGTTCAGAATATATACACATCATGCTGGCTAATTCTGGTTTAAGTTGGCCTGGTAATTTTTGACTGTTTTTAGGTTCGTTGGTTATTCTAAATAGTACAAAACCAAAACCTTCACTACGTTCCATTAACCAAACTTCAGATTCTGGAAGTAATCTATTTGTTTTAAGTCTTAAATCTTTGGCAATTTTATCTTCGGTGAAGCTAATTTTTCTAACATCGTATCTTATAAATTCATTAGCTTTTACAAGACGTAATCTAAAAGTATGAACGCCAAGTTTTTTGGTAAAGGCGTTAATATTACTTAAATCATGAGTATTACACCACATTAACATGGTATCAAAGATGTCGTAGTCTTTTTTCACTTCAAATTTTTTAAGTAAAACAAAGGTATTATTAAAAAAATCTAGGTTTATAAGGTTTTGAAAATTAGTTTCGGTTTGGTATACAATGGCGCCATTTAAGGTTAGATCTATTTCTACATCTTTAATACTGGCGGATAAGGCTTGCTCCACTATAAGGGCGGTTCCTGGTAAAAATGTAGATAGGTAGGTGTATTTCACATTGCTATTATACAATGAATATTGTATTTTTGGTGCTGCTAATGTATATTGTCTAAAAATATCCGGTTTCACCCACTTTATAAGGAGAGTTTTATGCCAGAAGATCTGTGTGGCCAAATAATTGTGCTAGATTCAACCCATGCTGTGATTGGTTTTTCTTCTCGAAATCCTATTACGGTGCTTCTAGGTGGTAAATTAAAGTTACCTCCAGGAGTTAGGGTCGGATCATGGATTGTTTTACGAGTAGAATTAAAGGTTACATCTATTAGGAATTTATCTCCGTTACCCTCTCAAGTTTCAGAGGACTAGTTTTACATGGTTTTTGACTTTTTATAATACAGAGGATTTTATGGAAGAGACCCGATTTGGTTATGTGGTAGAAATCGTACTAGAATTTCAAATGGTTCGTGTGCTTTTTGGGGATGGTTCCACTATGCTGATTCCGTTAAGAGATATGCCTTTGGGTATACAGTTGAGTGACCGAGTATCAGTGGTATTACAGACTCAAATTAAGTATATTTTAAAGGTTTTATAGATACTAAAAGGAGGTTTAAGTGGGAAATATGCCTATAAAGGCTATGATAACAGGACAGGTGATTTCAATTGTAGTTATTAGTAAAATCTGTTATGTATTGTTTGATAACGGATCAGAAGTTTCATTTCCTTCCGAATTCTTACCTTCTTCTGCTGTTGGCGGAGCCAAAATGAAAGTTATTTTGGGTGTAGGAATTGGGGATGTAGATGTAAGTGTTTCTATAGGCTAGAGATAGTAAAAGGGGTCGTTTTGCATGCAAAACGACCCCTTATTCGTTTTTATTTCATGGGCAGTAAAGCCCATTTGAATTCCGTGCTGATGTCTGAATGGATATGCTTCGTTTTTTCCAAGCTTTCCAAGGCATCCGTCAATTCATTTCCAGTGCAATTTAACGCCACTTTTAAGGCGTCAAAGCTTTTGGGGCCTTCATTTAATAGCATAAGTACCCTTTCTTCTAATAACATGTTTTTTTCTCCTTTTATGTTATTAATTAATCCCTACTAAATTAAATTCTTTAATGAGGGTTAGATAAATTGGTGCGTGAATTATATCATAACTAAGAGGGCGCCTGCTTGCGCAGGCGCCCTCTATCAGCAATTTAATCTCTAAAACGCTATATTATTCCACTGGAGTAATAAAATTCTCGATTTTAACCTCTTTTAACATGGTTTTAATCTCTTCAAGTAATTGTTCACCAAAAGCTGTAACAAATCTAATTGTACCGGCTACTTCATGACCACCACCTTCAACGTTGGCGTTTGGATATTTAGCTTGTAATGCATCAATAATTTTTTGTACTGGTAATACAGGTTTACTTGCTCTAATAATAATTGAATCTTCCATATGACCTAGTGTCATTGTGACGCTACCTTCATTTTCAGCTTGGACAATTTCTTGTATTCTACTTATTACAAGTCCTGGTGAAGGATATGTATATTTCATAGTGTATTTTGATACGTCTATTGTAGATAATACTATTCCGTTGATATTTTGAGTTCTTAAATATGGTAATGTACTTTGTAATTGTGTTTCAAATCCTTTTGTAACTTCCCCATTTATTAATTCTACAAATTCTTGGTTTTCAAATAATATTTCATGTACGCCTTTTCCGCCATCGTGTTTTAGTTGGTATGAAATATAATCTATTGCAGTACCAATCTTTTTAAGATCTTCACGATCCATTTTGGTAAGTGTAATATAATCCTCAGATTCTTGGATATTACATCTATCAGAAATACCTGATACAGCTGGGAATTTTGGTTCATCCATACGTTCCCAAACAAATCTTCCGATTTCGTAACATAATTGTCCTGCAGATATTTTACCGTTTTGACCAAATTTATATGGATTTAAATGATGAGATAAAAATTGATCAACAAATGTAACCCCGTTTTCGTCTATTACAACAGGATTATGGTGATCTATGACCATTGCTTCATATCCTAATGTTTTTAAACTACTTAAACCAAATGCATCTTCTGGGGTTGAACCATTGTCTGCAACTATTATTAAAGGTTTAATATCTGATTCACCTTCGATTAGTTTTTTAGATAGTAATAAGTCTCTAAATACGTCACCTGAGGCATAAAATGGGGCTTTGGAAGGACTTCTGAATAACATGTACTTTCCTTCTATCCCTAAATCTTGCATTAATCCTTGGCAAGCGTGTTCTAAGCTTAAACCACTAATTATTCCATCGGCATCATTGTGATGTCTGATCATAATTGGTTGGCCTTCAAGTACTGCACGTCTAATTCTTGTTGCTATACCTATAACAGCTGGTTTCATAGCTTCAAGTCTTTCTGATTGTATTGAAAAGGTTGTTCTTATTGGGGCTGCTTTTTCATTTATTATTGTGTCAAAATTCATCTGACTTTTACGAATTTGAGTTAGTTCTATTTGAGTTCTTCCTCTATGTTCGTTAACTTGTCCTTCGATGTATACCACATCTCCGGCGTTAAACTCAGAATCTCTGATAACTGCTTCTACTGCACCGATACCATTTGTGACAATAAATACCACTGGTCCGGGTTTACTCTTTTTGATAATTTTCACGTCACCTCTGAATGTTTCATTAGGTCTAAGTGAGTTTAATCCTTTATTATTTTCCATAATTTTCCTATAAAATTTATTTACTTTGTATGAAGATATTACCTAGTTTTTACGTGGTTACTGCTTAATACGTCATACAGTATATCATAACTTTAAGGTACAATTAAGTCATGGAAAAATACCAAGGTTTAACTGATTCCGAAGTTACAGCTCGTATTAAAGAATTTGGATATAACGAATTACCTACTCAAAAAAGAAAAAATATTTTTGTACTGTTTGCTAAACTTCTTAAAGAACCAATGTTGTTTTTATTACTTCTTACAGGGGTAATATATTTGCTTTTGGGTGAACCTCAAGATTCTATAGTTCTTTTTTCTACTATTGTTGTAATTATCGGTATGACTCTTTATCAAGAAAACCGCACTGAAAGTGCTTTACATGCTCTAAAAGAGTTATCTAGTCCTAAAGCTTTGGTTATTAGAAATGGTGAACAAAAACGTATCTCAGGAAGAGATGTTGTACCAGATGACATTATTTTACTTCAAGAAGGAGATCGAGTTCCCGCAGATGCAATTGTATTATCTTCTTTAAATTTATTAATTGATGAGTCTATTTTAACTGGAGAATCTTTACCTGTACGTAAAAGTTTTACTGATATGAATAAGGTTACTATACAAGCTTTGGCTACTTTGAAGCCTGGAGGAGATGATTCTTATTTTGTATTTTCAGGCACTTTGATAGCCCAAGGATCTGGTACGGCAAAAGTAATAGCTACTGGCGTTCATACGCAAATGGGTTTGATAGGAAAATCACTTGAATCTATTGTTGATGAAGATTTTTTACTTAAAAGAGAAATGGGTAAAATTGTAAAAGTTTTTGCAATTTTTGGAGGTATTGCGTGTACATTACTATTTGGAATTTATTATTATTTAAATCATAATTTGTTAGAGTCTTTTTTAGCGGGTTTAACCTTGGCAATGGCACTTTTACCCGAGGAGTTTCCTGTTGTACTATTAATATTTTTAACTCTAGGTGCCTGGAGAATTTCAAAAAAGCACGTATTAGCAAGAAATAATCAAGCCATTGAAACATTGGGTGCTACATCTGTTTTGTGTGTAGATAAGACTGGAACCTTAACTTTTAATCATATGGATTTAGCAAGTATAGTATCTAGTAAAGGTATTTTTGAATTTTCAGCTAAAGTAAAAGATTTAGACAAATTATCAAGTGAAATTCTATTTTATTCTAAACTAGCTAGTAAACGTGGCGCTTTTGACCCTTTAGAGAAAGAAATTAATCTAAAATTTGAGAAATTTTTAGGAACAAATGGTTATTCAATTAAAGGCTGGCATTTACTAAAGGAATATTCACTTTCTAAAAGTTTGTTTGCAATTTCTAGAGTATGGAGTTCCCCAGACGCTAAACATAATATAGTTGCTGCTAAGGGTTCTCCTGAAGCTATATTAGATATGTGTAAAATACCTTTGGTACAAAAAAAAGAAATTATGGCACTTGTTTTTGAAATGTCTAAAAAAGGTCAAAGAGTTTTAGGTGTAGCTAAATCAACTTTTTCGGAAGATAAATTTCATAAATCACAAAAAGACTACAAATTTGAATTTTTGGGTTTAATAGGTTTTATTGATGATATAAGACCAAATGTGTATGAATCTGTTCAAGAATGTTATCTTGCAGGAATTAAAGTAATTATGATTACAGGAGATTATCCTGGAACCGCCCAATATATTGCTAGCAAGGCGGGTATTAAAAACACAGAAGATTATTTAACTGGCGAAGATTTAGAAAGTTTAAGTAAGGAAGAATTACAAGAGAAGATAAGAGACATAAACATTTTTGCTAGAATAATTCCCGATCAAAAATTAAAAATCGTGGAAGCTCTAAAGGCCAATGGAGAAATTGTTGCAATGACAGGTGATGGGGTTAATGATGGGCCTGCTTTAAAAGCTGCTCATATTGGTTTGGCCATGGGAGAACGTGGTACTGACGTAGCAAGAGAATCTGCTGATATGGTTCTTTTGGATGATAATTTTATATCAATTGTTTCCGCGGTAAAATTAGGTAGAAGAATCTACGATAATTTACAAAAGGCGGTGTCTTATATATTTTCAATTCATATTCCTATCGCTGGAGCAGCGTTATTCCCTGTTTTGTTAGGATTACCTCCAATATTGTATCCAATACATATTGCTTTTTTTGAATTAATCGTTGATCCTGCTTGTTCCACTGTCTACGAGGGGGAACATTCCGAAGCTGGTATTATGAAAAGGGGACCACGAAACCTTAAGCAACCTTTGTTTGACCGCTCGCATATTATAATAGGGATATTTCAAGGATTATTTTTACTTGTAACAATAATGTATGTCTATATGTTTTCTTTGAGTTTGGGTAAAGATGAAAATACTGCTAGAGCTATGGCTTTTGTAACAATGGTTTTGTGTAACTTAGTATTAATTATTGCTAATCTATCAAGTTACTCTATTTTTGAGAAATTTGTATTCCATAAAAATAAAGCACTATACATAATTACGGGATTAGTTTTTGGAAGTTTAATGGTAGTCTTTAATGTTCCGTTCTTTTTGGATGTATTTGGATTTGCCAAATTTAATTTAATTGATTTGTTGTTGATTGTTTCAACGGTAAGTATCTGTTATATATTTTTAGAGTTTTTAAAGTTGTTTAGAGTTAATGGGGGCACTAAAAAGGTTATTAAGTAGGTTCTAAGATTGGGGGCGGCGCGCGATTTCGCGCGCCGCCCCCTACTCTCTCCTAAAATTCCAAGACACCCTCTTCCAGTAACTTTTCTGGAGAAGCATTCTCTTCTTTCATTTCTATAAACGCCGCTAGAAGTGCCTTCTTTAAGGAGGCCTTTTCTTTGGCATTCATCTCAGGCATGGCAGTTATTAAACCGCCATCTTTATTTACGTAACCTACTACACAATACTCATTGGGTTTTAGATCATCTTGCCTTAAGTATTGTTTTAAGTAGTCGAACTTTTTTTCCTTCTTCCCAGGTGTGAAATAAATTGTAATATACCGAGGTCTTGGCGTGGTGACCCACCCACGATAAACTTCCAAGATCTCCTCTGAGATGTCATATCTTTCTGCTAGGCTGGTAAGTCTCTTTGAAATAAGGGTTTTTTGTATCTCAACCCTCACATTTTCAGGGACTTTTTTAAGTTCCCCTTTTAGCCATTCTGGATTGGGTAACATTACGTTTTCTCCTTTGTGTACCGAATATTTAGGATATTTTACAGTAAAACGAGTCTTTCATCAACACTACAGGTTATTTTATCTATTTGTTTAAATAAGTTATGGTAAATTGGAGAACTGTTGCAAATGATACCCATAATAAATAAGGGATATTAATATAAACTACCCATCTCATATGTGGCCAAATTGCAAACATGGCCCAAATTAAAGTTATAAGTACTAAAGAAATATCCAGTGCAGCTAGCAAATTATTTTTTAATCCAAATTGTATATATGTAAATACGAAATTGAATAATAAATTTAAAGCAAATGGTAATAGAACAATCCAGGGTAATTTATTGGTTATAACTTTATAAAATACGGTACCAAAGGATATTGCTATCAATGCGTAAAGTACACTCCACACAGGCCCAAAAAGCCATGAGGGAGGTGCCCATGAAGGTCTTACTATAGTTCTGTACCAATTATATGTTTCCATTTTAATAAGCACTTCCTTTTATAAAGTAAAAAATAGTTCTAAATATTTTAAGTAAAAACATTCCAAAATAAACTATCCAATTAATAAAAAATGGGTACCTTTTAGCCATATGTGTTTTATAAAATATTTGCATGGCTCTAATTGTTTCCATTCTTACTTTTTTCATATGGTTGTAGTCTCTTCTACTGGCATTCATTTCTTCTTCTGTGGTAACTCTACCTACACCACCACCTTTGTAATGTAATATTTCTACATTAGGAATATAAAATAATTTATAACCTGCATTTTGTACTCTAAGACAAAAATCCATGTCTTCGCCATACATGAAATATGTGTTGTCCCAAAGTCCAACTTTTTCATAAGTCTCCCTTTTTATCATCATAAAATGAGATATACAAATATCAATTTCGTGAGGCTTTGAAAAATCTTTGAATTTTAAAAAATATCCACCGAATAATTTAGATTTTGGAAAGAATTTATCTAAGCCACTCCAGTGTGTTAAAGCGACCCAAGGAGTAACCAATCCCCTATGAGCGTCCCAGTCAATACTTCCATTTTTTGTTACAAGTTTCCCTGTTGTTACACCTACTTTTGGATGTTCTTCCATGTACTTAATTAGTTCTTTTAACTCTTCTGCCTTTGGATAACAATCACTCCCTAAATGTACTATATAATCCCCTGTAGATGCTTTGTAGCCTAAATTGTGACCATCTGGTAAGTTGTTTTTAGGGTTTTTAATTAATGTAACTCTATTTTTATATTCGTATTCAATTAATTGATCTGAACCATCAAAAGATACATTATCTACAACTATTATTTCAATATCTTTAATTGTTTTTTTAACTTCTAATAGATTATCAACACAACTTTTGAGTAATTCTTTTGTATTATAATTTACGATCACAAATGAAATAAGCATATATATAGTATATCGCCACTTAATTATAATTGTAAGGGTACTTGTTTGTATAAAAAGTTTTTATAGATATATTGAATGATGTCTATACATGCAATATAATAACTTCATATGACTACTTCAACAATTTATAAATATATTAAAGTTTTATCTGTATTTGGTACCTTTTTAGGCTTATATCTTTTTTACAGCTTTACTGTTCAACCTACAAACCCTATATGTACAATTAATGCTACAGTAAATTGCGATGCTGTAACTACGGGTCCTTTAGCTTTATTTATGGGAATACCCGTTGGTTTAATTGGTTTAACTGGTTACATGTTTATTTTATTATTTGCTTTATTTGAAAGACCAAAGTTGGTTTTAGGTGTAGCAATTTTTGGTATGCTTTTTTGTTTACGTCTTACATATCTTGAAATATTTGTTTTAAAAGTTTATTGCCCTGTTTGCTTAATGTGCCAAGTAGTAATGCTTCTTATTACTATATTAGCTTCTAAATTATCTTTTAAAACGCAGAATTAAGAAGTAATAAAGAATTAGAATGTATGTAATGAAAATTATCCAAAACGGTATCTGTTTTAGGTAATATTTTTATAATTATTACATTCATTCCAAAAAAATCTTCAATTAAATCTCCTGAACCTTTAATTAAATTTTCCTTTATCATCATTTCTGCTTCTGCACTACCTATATAAATGGGGTGATATGTTTTATCGTTTAATACAATGGGATCAAACAAGCGTTCGGACATTGTATCTTTAAATAGGTCAGGTATGTTTCCTTTTACTACATAAAAGTATTTTAGATTTCCATCAGGAGCCTTTTTGATAATGATTTTAGTACCTTCATTAGCAAAATTTTTAAGTACTTTTTCTGTAATCACTGTTTTACTCATGTATTCTTTGTTATCCATTGATGAGCTGAATTTGGCAAATTCAAAAAATAAAGCTGTAAATATGACGATCATTAATATCGGGGTTATTAAAGATATCCAATTTATTTTTGTTGGTTTGTAAAAGCGTAATGTTAATGAATTTGTTACTACAGATATTGAACTCAACGCCATTGCTAGACCTGCTAACTCTGGTTTTAAAATTATTCCAAAAGACGCAAAAGCTCTAGCAGCTATAGGAATCCCGATGACATTGTAGAAAAGTGCAAAAAACATGTTTTGTTTTATTTTATTTACAGTTTCTCTAGATAATTTAATGGCATTTACCACATCTCTTAAGTCATTCCTAATTATTACAATGCCTCCTGCCTCTAAGGCTACGTCTGTTCCAGATCCCATGGCTATACCTAAATCTGCTTGAGCCAATGCAGGAGCGTCGTTTATACCATCTCCCACCATCGCAACTGTTCTTCCTTTTTGTTGAAGTTTCTTAACTTCGTTAGCTTTGTCTTCTGGTAGTACTTCTGCTAAAACATTACTTATACCAACTTGTTGAGCAATTGCTTTTGCGGTTTTTTCGTTATCCCCTGTAATCATGTAAACAGCGATCCCAAGTTTTTTTAGAGTTTCTATTGCTTCTTTTGATGTTTCTTTTACTGTATCAGCTACAGCTAAAATTCCTAAAATTTCTTTTTTGGTAGCAAGTATCATAACTGTTTTTCCTTGGTCTTCAAGTTCGGATATGTTTTTTTCAATTTCTTTTGAAATTACTAAATCTAGTTGGTTTTTTAAGGGGTTTTTGTTTCCAAAAATTAGTTTTCGATTACCAAAAAAATACGTTTTATCTTCAATAGTACCTTTAATACCGTATCCAGGAATCGCCTCAAATTTTGAAACTTCACTAAGCTTTACCTTTTTTTCTATTGAATGCGCATAAATTGCTTCGGCAAGTGGGTGTTCTGATTGCTTTTCTAAACTGGCAGAGATTTTTAATATTTCATTCTCTGTAATTT
>Ga0247840_10004844_pt1 | contig 20818 bp, 16 predicted proteins | sample LaCruzMarch2015__FD_192404 | JGI IMG/M metagenome (GOLD analysis project Ga0247840, IMG submission 192404) | Freshwater microbial communities from meromictic Lake La Cruz, Castile-La Mancha, Spain - LaCruzMarch2015_17m | ecosystem: Environmental > Aquatic > Freshwater > Lake | place: Spain... | reverse complement strand
AAGCCGAAGACACCGAAACCCGGAATCATCGCCACCGCGGCATAGCCGCCGCGACAGCGCCGGTGCACGCCCGACACGGCGCGAAAGATGTCCTGTTCATCGATGCGCAACTTGCCCTGAACCTGCAATTCGTGGGCAAAAATGTTGAGCAGCACCTCCGAATCCGAGTCGGTATTGATATGACGCAAGTCATCGACGAAGAGGTCGCGCTTCAACTCCTCGGCGTTGGTCAGGTTCCCGTTGTGGGCCAGCACGATGCCGTAAGGAGAATTGACGTAGAAGGGCTGGGCCTCGGCGGAACTGGCGGCCCCGGCGGTCGGGTAGCGTGCATGACCCACACCCATGGTACCGCGCAACTGGAGCATGTTGCGGGTGCGGAATACATCGCGCACCAACCCCTTGTCCTTGCGCAAATGCAGCCGCTCACCCTCGCAGGTCACGATCCCCGCCGCGTCCTGGCCGCGGTGCTGGAGCACCAGCAGGGCGTCATAGAGCGCCTGATTGACCAGCCCCTTACCGACGATGCCGACGATGCCGCACATGGGAGACCTCACTCGCGCGTCTACCGCAGACGGACGCCGAAATACAGGAAGCGCGGAAAGCTACCCGAGAACGGGGCTCACCGCAACCATGCCGCGCCCGGGCCGCCGCCGATGGACGACCGAACGCCGTGGCGTCCGGTCGATCGGGACCCGGTGCAGAAACACTCAGACCCGCTTCAACTGCTCCTGGATGTCCGACGGGACCAGACCCAAAAGCCAGTCGGCGGCCTGCTGAAACTGAACGATGACCGCGGATTCCTGCCACCAGGACTCCTCCGGCAACGGGGTCAGGGCCGCCAGGAACACCGCCATGGCGACCACCACGCCCCCGCGCCCCGCACCAAAAATCAGCCCCAACAGCCGATCCAGGCCGGTCAGCCCGGTCTTATCGATCAGCGCCGTCAGGAGTGCCCCGATGATGGAGCCCAGGATCAATACGATCAGGACCAGTCCGACGAAAGCGACGCCGGCCCGCACGTTCGGCTGGGCGATCTGCGCGGTCAGCGCATCCGCGACCCCCTTATGGTAGAGGTAAGCGACCCCGAGTGCCGCAACCCAGACGGCCAGCGACAAGACCTCGCGGATCAGCCCGCGCGCCAGTCCGATCAGCGCGGACACCAGGATGATCCCAACGATCGCAATATCGACCCAATTCATAGCGGCTCCCCAGCGTGGGCGCGTGGTCGCGGCCCTTATGGATAGTTCGTGATCAGTGTGTTGACCTTGTGACGCTCACGCAGACGCGCGGCGGTCTGTTCGGCGCGGGCGCGATCCAGTTCCGGACCCACCCGGACCCGGTAATAGACCTTGCCGTTGACAGTCGCCTTTTCCACGAAAGCCGTGAAGCCGCCCGCCCGCAGCTTACGCTCCAGGTCGGCCGCGCCCTCGGGTGTGGCGACACTGGCGACCTGGATCACCCAGGATGGCATGCCGTCGTTGGCGCCGCGCGGCGACACGGCAGCAGTGGCCGTCGTCTCCGCCGCGGTAGGTGGCCTGGCAGCGCCGGCGTCGGCTTTGGTGCCGGCCGGCCGGGACGTTGTTGCCGCCGCGCCGCCCGATCCGGCGACCCCGGCCGCGGGCAGTGCCAGGGGCTCCGAGACAGTCAACCGGGTCTCATCGAGCCCACCAGCCCCGGAGTCCTCCGGCCGCAGAAAGACCTCCGTCTGCACTTTCGGATCGAAGCTCGGAGCGCGCGAAATGGACTCCTGAATCGGCGGCAGGGTGTCCAGAGAGGACTCGGGCTCGAACCACATGGGCACGAAGATGACCGCCAGAGTGACGAGCACCAGCGCACCGATCAACCGTTTTTTGGCACCTTCTCGCATAGACTCTTCTCTCCGCCGGCGAACAGACCAAGACTGGACGGCATCCACCCGGGCTCGCCGTCAGGCGACACCTCCCCTGGGCCTGGACGCGCCGCTGCTCTGGTCGCGCAGTATAGCAGCATGGGCGACACACTCGATCTGCCGCGCGAGTGCCTCACCGACGATCGTGAACGAACCGTAAATCAGCAAACAATCGCCGGGCACAGACGCGGCCAGGGCGGCATCGATGGCCGCCGGAACACTGGCCCACACCGCGCTTTGCGCCCCGTCAAGGACGTCGCGCAAGCACTCCGCCAGCCGGGCGGCCGGCATGGCGCGCGCGTCCCGACTCGCGGTGAGATACCAGACATCAACCAGCGGCTTCAGTGGTGCCGCGACCGCCTCCGCCTCCTTATCGGCCAGCACGCCGAAGATGGCCCGCACCCGCCCGGGACTTCGAAATCCGCGCAGATTCTCCGCCAGGGCCGCGGCTGCCTGCGGGTTATGCGCGACATCCAGAATCCAGGTGACCGTGCCGGGGACCACCTGGAACCGACCGGGCAGCCGGGCCCGCCCGAGACCGGCCCGAATCGCCTGGACCGGCAGCGGCAGCCGCGCCCGCAGACTGCGCAGCGCCGCCAGCGCGGCGGCGGCATTGTGGAGTTGATGGGCGCCACGCATGGCCGGTATCGGCAAGGCCAGACGTTCGCCATCGCTCCCTCGCCAGATCCAGCCGCCGCTTTCCGCATCGCGCTCCGCACCGAGTTCGCGGCCAACCTGGAACACGGGCGCGCCCAGGTGTTGCGCCTGAGCGCGCAGTCGCTCGGGGGCATCCGGCTGACCGATGACTGCCGGACGACCGGAACGGAAAATACCAGCCTTCTCCGCGGCGATGGCCTCCAGGGTCTCACCCAACCAGGCCATGTGGTCGCGACCGATCGAGGTCACCACCGCGCAATCCGCATCGACCAGATTCACCGCGTCGAGCCGCCCGCCCAGACCCACTTCCAGCACGACCAGATCCGGCCCGGCGGCCGCGAACAGGACGAGCGCCGCCAGGGTGCCGAACTCGAAATAGGTCAGCGGCGTCGCGCCGCGGGCGCCCTCCACCCGGTCAAAGGCCGCGCACAGTGCCTCATCCGTCACCGCTTCACCGTCGATGCGCACCCGCTCGTTGTAACGTAACAGATGCGGCGAGGTGTAGCAGGCCGTACGATAGCCCGCGGCCTGCGCCATGGCCTCGATCAAGGCCACGCAGGACCCCTTGCCGTTGGTGCCGCCGACGGTGATGACCGGACAACCCAGGCCAGGCGCGCCAAGCCGTGACCACACCTCGGCCACCCGCTCCAGTCCAAGCACCATGCGATGCGGGTGCAGTGTGCTCTGCCAGGCGAGCCATTCATTCAGGGTCTTCGTAGGCATTGCGATGCTCAGGGCCGCGGCCGACGCGCGAGGATCGCCAGTAGATCGCTGATGCGTTCACGCAGGTCACGACGATCGACGATCATATCCAAGGCGCCCTTCTCCATCAGGAATTCACTGCGCTGGAAACCGTCCGGAAGCTTCTCACGAACGGTCTGCTCGATCACGCGGGGGCCGGCGAAGCCGATCAGGGCGCCGGGCTCGGCGATATTGATGTCACCGAGCATCGCCAGGCTGGCCGAGACGCCGCCCATGGTCGGGTCGGTCATCACCGAGATGAAGGGCAGGCCACGTGCCCGCAACTGCCCCAGGGCCGCGCTGGTCTTGGCCATCTGCATGAGCGAGAAGAGACTTTCCTGCATGCGCGCGCCCCCGCTGGCGGAGAAACACACCAGGGCGGCGCCGTGCTCCAGCGCGCTGTCCATCCCGCGCACAAAGCGCTCACCAACCACCGAACCCATGGAGCCCCCCATGAACTCGAATTCGAAGGCGGCCGCCACCACCGGCTCGCCTTTCAGCCGACCGCGCAGCACCACCAACGCATCTTTCTCGCCGGTCTGTTTCTGGGCCGCGATCAAGCGATCCTTGTAGCGCTTGAGATCCTTGAATTTGAGCGGATCAGCCGATTCCATCTCCGCGCCCAACTCCTCGCGCGGTTCCGCATCGAGAAAGCAGTCCAGCCGCCGCCGCGCGCGGATGCGGTTGTGGTGGTTACACTTAGGGCAAACCTCCAGGTTACGTTCGAGTTCGGCACGATAGAGGATCGCGTTGCAGCCGGGGCACTTGGCCCAGATCCCTTCCGGTACGGCACGCTTGTGGCTGGCCTCGGTGCGGATGCGGCTTGGCATCAGCTTTTCGAACCAACTCATGGTCTTTTCGCGCAAGTCCTCGGTATCGATCACTTTCTTAACCACGATCGGCTCCGTCCATCGCGGCGCGCAGGCCGGACAGGAAATCGCCGATCACGGCAGGAATGCGCTGCGGGGTGGCGGCGAGGTCTTCGATCCGACTGACGATGGCGCTGCCGACGATGACCGCGTCGGCAAGGTGCGCGACCGCGGCCGCGGTCGCCGCGTCCTTGATCCCGAATCCGACGCCAACCGGCAGGGGGATCAGCGACTTGATCAGGCCCACCCGGTCGGCGACACCGGCCAGATCGAGATGGCCGGCGCCGGTCACGCCCTTGACCGAGACGTAGTAGACGAAGCCGGAGGCCGCCGCGCCGATGCGGCGGATGCGCTGTTCGGTCGAGGTCGGGGCCAGCAGATAGACGAGATCGAGCCCCTGGGCGCGTAGCGCGCCCACCAGGTCGTGCCCCTCCTCCGGCGGTACATCCACCACCAACGCACCGTCGACGCCGGCCGCCGCGGCCTGCGCGGCGAACTGCGCGTAGCCCATGACCTCGATCGGATTCAGATAGCCCATCAGCACGACCGGGGTCTGCGCATCCGTGGCCCGGAAGGCGCGGACCATGGCGATGACATCGCTCAGGGCGATGCCGTTGGCGAGTGCACGCTCGGTCGCGCGCTGGATCACCGGGCCATCGGCGATGGGGTCGGAAAAGGGCACGCCCAACTCGATCAGGTCCGCCCCGGCGGCGACCATCGCATGCATGAGCGGAACAGTGGTCGCGGGGTCTGGATCACCGGCGGTGACAAATGGAATCAGGGCAGTGCGTCCGCGCTCGCGCAGGGACTCGAAACGGGCGGCGATACGACTCACAGGATCAGGCCCTCGTGCTTGGCGACGGTGTGCATATCCTTGTCCCCACGACCGGACAGGTTCACCAGAATGCTCTGCTCGCGGCGCATGGTGGGGGCGAGCTTGGCCGCGTAGGCCAGCGCATGACTCGACTCCAGGGCCGGGATGATGCCCTCGGTGCGGGTCAGGGAGTGGAAGGCGGCCAGGGCTTCATCGTCGGTGATGGCGTCATACCGGGCGCGCCCGGTGTCCTTGAGCCAGGCGTGCTCGGGACCGACCCCCGGATAGTCCAGACCGGCGGAGACCGAGTGGGTTTCGATGATCTGGCCGTTGCTGTCCTCCATGAGATAGGTGCGATTGCCGTGCAACACCCCAGGGCGGCCGGCATTGAGCGGCGCGGCATGGCGGCCGGTCTCAAGCCCGTCGCCGGCGGCCTCGATCCCGTACATGGCCACCTCCGTGTCTTCGATGAAGGGATAGAAGAGGCCGATGGCGTTGGAACCGCCGCCGACACAGGCGACCAGGGCGTCGGGCAGACACCCGGTGCGCGCCAGCATCTGGGCGCGGGCCTCGCGCCCGATCACCGACTGAAAGTCCCGCACCATGGCCGGATAGGGGTGCGGACCGGCGACGGTGCCGATGATATAGAAGGTGTTGTCGATATTGGTGACCCAATCGCGCATCGCCTCGTTCAGCGCATCCTTCAGCGTGCGTGAGCCGGACTTGACCGGCACCACCCGGGCGCCGAGCAGCCGCATCCGGTAGACATTAGCCTCCTGCCGGGCCACATCGACCTCGCCCATGTAGACCACGCATTCCAGCCCCAGGCGCGCCGCCACGGTCGCGCTGGCCACCCCATGCTGGCCGGCGCCCGTCTCGGCGATGATGCGGGTCTTGCCCATGCGCCTGGCGAGCAGGGCCTGGCCCACGGTGTTGTTGATCTTGTGGGCGCCGGTGTGATTGAGGTCCTCACGCTTCAGGAAGATCCGGGCGCCCCCGAGTTCGCGGCTCCAGCGCTCGGCGAGATAGATCGGCGAGGGCCGGCCAACGTAATCCTGCAGATCGGCGTCGAGTTCGGCTTGAAACTGCGGATCGCTCAGATAACGTTCATAGGCCTCGCGCAGCTCGGTGAGCGGCTGCATCAGTGTTTCAGGCACGAACAAGCCGCCATAGGGGCCGAAATGACCGTCCGCGTCGGGCCAGTGATAGGGTGTTCGCGCCCGGACGTCCGCCCGCGAACGTCGGTCATCCATCGTGTCGGCCATCGTCGCCGGTTGTGTCGCCATCGCGTACCCCTTGCATAAAAGCATGAATTTTCGCCGAATCTTTGACGCCCTTGGCGACTTCCAGGCCGCCGCTCACGTCAACCGCGTAAGGACGGACCCGACGAATCGCGGCCGCCACGTTCCCCGGATCAAGCCCTCCGGCCAGGACGATCCGGGACGCCAGCTCAGGCGGAATCCGCGCCCAATCGAAGGTGGCCCCGGTCCCGCCGGGCAGCCCCGGATCGTAGGCGTCGAGAAGGAGCCCGGCACCGGCGTCATAGCGCGCCGCCTGGGCCATGAGATCGAGCCCCGGACGCATCCGCACGGCCTTGATCCAGCGTCGGCCGAAACTCCCGCACAGTTCGGGCGACTCGTCGCCATGAAACTGCAAGAGTTCGAGCGGGACCTGCTCGAGGACCTGGCGGACCGCCGTCGCAGACGCATCGACGAAGAGTCCGACCGTCGTCACGAACGGCGGCAACTGTCGGCACAGTGCACGCGCCTGAGCGGGCGTTACCGCCCGCGGACTCGGCGGATAAAACACCAGACCGATGGCATCGACACCCGCCGCTACCGCGGCATGCACATCCTCCGGCCGAGTGAGACCGCAGATCTTAACCCGGGTTCGCATCGTTATTGCACCGACTTTTCTGCGCATTCAATCGTTGACGACCAGCCGCCGGCCGCCGCCTGAGGCAGCGCGTACTCCACCGGGTAGTCCGCACGCACGAAAAACAGTCCCTGCGGCGGCGCCGTCACCCCGCCGACCGTTCGATCACGCACCGCGAGCAGTTCCCGAGTCCAGCCCACGGAGGCCTCGCCGCGGCCAATGGCAATCAAGACCCCGACGATATTGCGCACCATATGCTGCAGGAAACCGTTCGCCCCGATCGCCAGATCGATCACCTCGCCATCCCGCCGCAGGTCCAGGTAGTACATCCGGCGCACCGGGCTCTTGGCCTGACAGCCGGCCGCGCGGAAGCTGCTGAAATCATGCTCGCCCAGCAGCGCGGTACCTGCCGCCTGCATCCGCTCGAGGTCCAGCGGCTGATGGACCCACAGGGCGCGGTCGCGCTCCAGTGCGCAACGGGTAGTACGGGTCAGGATGCGGTAGCGATAGTGGCGGGCGCAGGCGGAAAAGCGGGCGTGAAAGGATTCGGGCACCTGATGCGCCCAACGCACGGCGCAGTCCCGCGGGAGATTGACGTTGGTCCCAAGCACCCAGGCGCGCTCCGTGCGATCGGCAACGGTATCGAAATGAACGACCTGCTCCAAGGCATGGACACCCGCGTCCGTGCGTCCGGCACAGTGGATACGGACCGGATGGTCAGCGACCGTCGAGACCGCCCCTTCCAGGGTCTCCTGGACCGTGCGTCCCTGCGCTTGGGTCTGCCAGCCGCAATAGCCGGAACCGTCGTACTCGACGCCCAGCACGATCCGCCGGCTTGACTGCGCATCAGCGGACATCAGGAACGCTCAGGGACCGAATCGCCGCCGCGCCGCGCGCGCGGTTGGCAACAGGACCTGCCTGGGGTGGGGTGATTCAACCGATACGCCGCAGCAATACCTGGGCCTCGCCGCGCTGCTCCTCGTTGCCCTCGCCCAGCACCTCTTCGAGGATACCTTTCGCCGACTCCTGGTCGCCCATCTCGACGTAAGCGCGCGCCAGATCGAGTTTGGTCGCCGTCTCATCCCAGAGGCCCGGATCCATCTGCCACTGGGATGACAGCAGGTCGCTGGATGCGCTGTCGTCCTGGATGCCGAAAAGCACCGGCAGGACGGTACCCGCGCCCTTCGATGCGCCAAACCCGACCGTCTCGCCGTGCGGCCTTGCCGGCCCCGCCGTGAGCGCGGAACGATCGCCCGTGGTGCCCGACTGGCCGATCCCTGACGCCGTGTCTTCGAACGTCTGGAGATCGAGTTCACTGGCCGCCCGCAGATCCTCGATCGTCAGCTCAAGGTCGGACAGACCGCCGGAGAACAACCGATCGTTCTCGTCACTCGGCGGGACCTCGAGCTGCAGCGGGTCGCTGTCCGGCTGGCGGGCAGGCGTGCTTGCCAACGTTTGCTCCACCGGCGTCACCGCGTTGTTGTCAGGCCCGGACGGCGACCAACCGGACAGCAGGTCCGCTGCCGGGCGAACCTCTCGACCCGGATCCGCGTCCGCCACCGGACGCGGCACCTCGCGTAGTCCCAAGTCGGCTGACGGCTTGCGGGCATCGCTGATATCGAGGGAGTAAACATCATCGGAGTTGCCGCCGACTGAATCGCGCAGCAGTTCGACCCCGGGCACGGGGCGGTCGATGCTCGGCGTGGACGGTAAGGAGTAGGCGTCGCCAAGCGTGCGGGCGCTGGAACCGAGAAAACGTTCGACCGACGATTCGGAACGTCCCGCTTCAGGCACGGCGCGCACCGGCGTCACCTGCGCCACCGCGAGACTATCCTCACCGCCGCCCGGCTGCACGGCAGCGGCCATATCGACCAAGCGTTTCCAACGCTCCGGATTGACCTGATCGCCGCCGGAGGCCTGAACCTGCCGCATCAGCTCACCCAGCGCTTGCGAGTTCTTGGCTCCATAGTAGGCTTCTGCGAGCTTGAACTGAAGATCCAGGCGGTCGGGGCTGCGTTTGAGTTCATCCCGCAGCAGCTCTTCAGCCTCGCGATAGCGGCCATAGGCGATGTAAATGTCAGCCTCGGAAATGACATCGGCCTCGTCCGTTTCCGGCTCGACTCGCCCGAATGGCGCGGACGGAGAGTCGAGTGCGCCCGGCACCGCCGATTGGTGCAAATCCGAACCGGAACTTGGGACGACAGCGGGAGACGTCGACTTGTGCGACGACGCGAGCACCTGGTTTTCAAGGACCTCGCGAGAATCGAACTCCACACTCGAATCGCGCCCGATGCGGCGCCGTGAACGCAGCCACATCAGCACACCGATACCCAGGGCGGTCGCGGCGGCGACACCGGCCAGCGGCAGCAACAGCGCACGCCAGGCGGAATCGCCCTCGGCACTGGTGGCCGGAGTCGCAGTGCCGGCCGGCACCGCCGACTGATTGGTCTCCGCGGGAAGCGCAGCCGGCTTGGACACGGTGGTTGAGGCGGCCGACGCTGGACTGGGTACCGTGATGGGTGCCGTGGGTAAGGGAGCGGCGGCGGTGCCGGTCGCGGCACTCCCGCCGACCGTGGCATCCGGCGGCAGCATACCGATTGCCGCTGGTGGACTGCCGTCGAGCGGCTCATCAGGTGCCCCGCCGACAGCCGCATCATCCGGAGGTAAACCACCCACAGATCCGAGTGACGCGATCAAGTCCGGCGGGGCCTCCGGTGTCGCCGTCGCATCCGGCACCGGAGTACCTGCCGTGACCGCGGTCGGGCCGCCCGTCGGCTGCGCGGGCTGACCCGCGTTCAGCACGCCCGGCGCCGGTTGCTCCCCGCCCTGGATGCGGGCAAGCTCCGCGTTACGCAGTTGCAGCAGTCGTTGGATCTCCGAGAGCTGGGACTCGAGTTCCCGAATGCGCCCACGCATTTCCACCGTTTCCTGACGGGTACTCTCACTCGCCTCGCGAACCAGCAGGAGCTCCTCCTCCATACCCGCTGCGCCGGGGCCAGCGGTCGCGGCGCGCGCTTCGCCCGCGGGAGCGGTCCCGGCGATCTTCAGTCGCGACTCTCCGGCCAGGGCCGGTTGCGGGGGCGCGGTCGGATCGGCCAGCGGGGCGCGGCGCACCGGGTCACCCTTCAGCGCGGCCGTGAACTCCCGGCTGGCGGCATCCGGCCCCAGGGCAAAGAGTTCGTCCGCACTCGGGATAGTCAGCGTCTTGCCGGCGATCAGCCGATTGATGTCGCCGCGGATGAAGGCGTGCTGATTGTTCCGATAGAGCGCCATGGCGGTTTGCGACACCGTGGCACCCGCTGGGGTCCGACCGCGCGCCAAACGCCAGAGTCCGGTGCCTGGACGAATCGGGCCAAAACGCTTCGGGAACCCACCGCTGCTTGCGGCAACCGGCGGCGCAGCCCGCGGCGGCTCAGCCTCGGCCGGCGGCGGCGCGGCCTTCTTGGCGCGGGCCGGCCGTGGCGGTTCAACCGCGGCCGCGGCGGCTGGCGTGCGCGCCGGCCGCGCACTCGCCATGGGCTGCTCGATCGGCGGCGCGGACCGGGAGGCGGTGACCGCCGGGTCCAGCAGGAGGGTGAACTGCTTGACCAGGCGTCCATTGGGCCACACAACTTCGACCAGGAAGTCCATGTAGGGCTCACGGATGGGTTCCCGGCTGGTGATGCGGATGACCGGATTGCCGCGCGCTGAGACTTGTGGGCTCAGCCGCAGCTTGCCCAGGTGGTGGTAACGCTCGACACCGGCCTTGCTGAACTCTGCTTGCGGGGCGATCTGTGCCTTGACCGTGTCGAGCTCATCCGACTTCACGTCCAGAAGCTCGATTTCGCCCACAAAGGGCTGATTGAGCGCAGATTGCAGGCGCAATCCACCCACGCCCAAGGCATACGCATTGGTCACGGCCAGGGCCGGTACCAGCATCGACGCCAGGTAAAACTTGCGAGACATCCTACTCCCTCGTTCACCAAGAAACGGCTGCGTGGGCGATTCGCTCAACCCGTGGCGGGGAGTCGATACCGGGCAACATCCGCGGACCCGGTGCGAACTCAAAGGTGCTTTCACCTTAAGGTTCGAACTATATCTGAATCACCCGCCTTTCACCAAGGGTACACCGCGGCAGGCCTTGATCATCGTTCCGGCCGTAGGGTGGACAAGCGATAGCGCAGTCCACCGAATCCCGCGCCGCCGCTGGTGGACTGCGCTGCGCTTGTCCACCCTACGAGGCCGCGTGGCCGGTACCATGATCAAGGCCCCGCGGCAGTAGCCGGTCGATCCTGACCTAGCGCTCGAGGAGGATCCGCAGCATCCGCCGCAAGGGCTCGGCCGCACCCCAGAGCAACTGATCACCGACGGTGAAGGCCGCCAGATAGCGCTCACCGAGGTTCATCTTGCGCAGACGCCCGACCGGCACCTCCAGCCGTCCGGTCACCGCCGCCGGCGACAAGTCACGGACGGTCTGCGCCCGCTCGTTGGGAATCACCCGCACCCAGTCGTTCGCGGCGCCGATGATCCGCTGCGCCTCGGCCACGGACAGGTCGTCAGTGAGCTTGATGGTGAGTCCCTGGCTGTGGCAGCGCATCGCACCGACCCGCACGCAGAGTCCGTCGACCGGGATGGGCTGCTGGTCCAGACCGAGAATTTTGTTCGTTTCCGCCTGTCCCTTCCACTCTTCGCGACTCTGGCCGTTATCGAGTTGGGTATCGATCCAGGGGATCAGACTGCCGGCCAAGGGTGCGCCGAAGCTGGCCGTCGGAAAGGCCGCATCGCGCATGGTCGCAGTCACCGCCCGATCGATCTCCAGGATCGCCGAGGCCGGATCGGCGAGCAGCGGTGCCGCGCAAGCATGGAGCGCACCCATCTGCTGCAGCAACTCGCGCATGTTCTTGGCGCCGGCACCGGACGCGGCCTGGTAGGTCATGGCGCTGATCCATTCCACCAGCCCCGCGCGCAGCAACCCGCCGATGGCCATCAGCATGAGGCTCACGGTGCAGTTGCCGCCGATGAAGTCGCGCCGGCCGGCCGCCAGGGCGGCGTCGATCAGGTCGCGGTTCACCGGGTCCAGGATAATGGTGGCGTCGGGCCGCATCCGCAGCGCCGAGGCGGCATCGATCCAGTAACCATCCCATCCGGCGGCGCGCAGCTTAGGATGCACCTCCTTGGTGTAATCCCCGCCCTGACAGGTGACCAGGATGTCCATCTCAGCCAGCGCGTCGATCGCACCGGCGTCGAGCAAGGGGCCGCCGGCGCGACCCAAATCCGGCCCCGGCTGGCCGACCTGGGAGGTGCTGAAAAAACGCGGTGCGTCGATCAGGTCAAAATCCTGTTCCGCCCGCATCCGGTCCATGAGGACCGACCCAACCATGCCGCGCCAGCCGATAAAACCTACACGATTCATCTCATTACATCCGATACTTACTTTATCAGTCGAAACAAACTCAAGCCGGCAAGGCCGCCACTACCGCATCCCCCATCTCCACGGTCCCCACCCGGCGCATCCCGGCCGACAGGATATCCGGGGTGCGCAGCCCCTGATCGAGCACCGTGGAAACCGCCGCTTCGATCCGCTGCGCCGCCTCCGGCGCTCCGAGCGAATAGCGCAGCATCATGGCCACCGACAACAGGGTGGCCAACGGATTGGCCACACCTTGGCCCGCGATATCCGGGGCCGAGCCGTGGATCGGTTCATACATGCCCTGCCCGGCCGCGTTCAGCGATGCCGAGGGTAACATGCCGATCGACCCGGTGAGCATGGAGGCACAGTCCGACAGGATGTCACCGAACAGGTTGCCGGTCACCATGACATCGAACTGCTTGGGTGCGCGCACCAGTTGCATGGCCGCATTGTCCACATACATGTGACTCAACGCGACATCCGGGTAATCGGCCCCCACGCGGGTCGCCACCTCGCGCCACAACTCGGTACATTCCAACACGTTGGCCTTGTCCACCGAACAGACCCGCCGGTCGCGCTTGCGCGCCAGGTCGAAGGCGACGCGGCAGATGCGCTCGATCTCGGACTCGGTGTAGACCATGGTGTTGATCCCGCGGCGCTCGCCCGAGGCCAGCGTCTCGACACCGCGCGGTTGACCGAAATAAATGTCTCCGGTCAGCTCGCGCACAATCATGATGTCGAGCCCCGAGACCACCTCCGGCTTGAGGCTCGAGGCCCCGGCCAACTGCGGATACAGAATCGCCGGGCGCAGGTTGGCGAACAGCCCCAAACCGGCACGCAGCCCCAACAGCCCCTTCTCCGGACGCTTGGAAATATGCAGGGGCTCCCACTTAGGTCCGCCGACCGCCCCCAACAGAACGGCATCCGCGGCGCGGGCGGCCTCCAGGGTCTGCGCGGGCAGTGGATCACCGAACGCGTCATAGGCCGCACCGCCCACCAGACCGTGCTCCAGCTTGACCTCAATGGCGCCCTGCGCTTGGAGCGCCTTGAGCAGCTTGACCGCCTCGCCCACGATCTCCGGGCCGATGCCGTCACCGGGCAGCACTAACACCTTTTTCGTCAATTCATTATCTCCAATACTAAACCGCGCCCAGCACGGTATGCCATGTTGATGGATGAGATCGGCCCCGGCAGACGCGACGATTGCTGGAGCTGGCGCGGTTTAAGCGCTGCATCTGATCCGCGCTGAAGCGGTTCACGGCGGTGCGCCGGGGTCAGGGCTGATCCGCAAGAAAGACCCAAGGCGCCTCTACCCGTCGGCGGGCTTCAAAGGCGTGGATGCTGTCCACGTGCTTGAGCGTCAGGCCGATATCGTCGAGACCCTCAATCAGGCACTGCTTGCGGAAGGCATCCACGGTGAAGGGGATGGACGCGCTGTCCAGGGTCAGCGTCTGCCGCGGCAGATCCACCGCCAGCCGCAGCGCCTCTGCACCCGTCGCTTGAGCAAACAGACGGTCGATGGTTTCCGCTTCAAGAACAATTGGCAGTATCCCGTTCTTAAAGCAATTGCTAAAGAAAATTTCGGCATAACTCGGGGCCAGGATGACCCGGATGCCGAAGTCAGCCAGGGCCCAGGGGGCATGCTCACGCGAGGACCCGCAACCGAAATTCTCGCGCGCCAGCAGGATTTCCGCACCGGCATAACGCGGGTCATTGAGGACGAACGACGTATTGAGCGGCCGGTTGGTGCAATCCATACCCGGCTCACCGTGGTCCAGATACCGCCATTCATCAAACAGATAGGGCCCAAAGCCGCTGCGCTTGATGCTTTTCAGAAACTGCTTGGGGATGATGGCGTCGGTGTCCACATTGGCCCGATCCAGCGGCACCACGCGGCCGGTGAAGTTCTTGAACGGCTCCATTCAGAGGGTCCTCACGTCGACGAAATGACCAGTGACCGCGGCCGCGGCCGCCATGGCGGGGCTGACCAGATGGGTGCGCCCGCCCGGTCCCTGACGGCCCTCGAAATTGCGGTTCGAGGTCGAGGCGCAACGCTCACCCGGCTCCAGCCGGTCCGCGTTCATCGCCAGACACATGGAGCAGCCGGGTTCACGCCATTCGAAACCGGCAGCGGTGAAGATCCGGTCCAGCCCCTCGGCCTCCGCCTGCGCTTTCACCAATCCGGAACCCGGAACCACCAGCGCCAGCTTGATACTGTCGGCGACCTGGCGGCCCGCGACCACGGCGGCGGCCGCCCGCAGGTCCTCGATCCGCGAGTTGGTGCAGGAACCGATGAAGACCTTGTCCGGGCGGATCTCGGTGATCGGCGTGCCGGGCCTGAGTCCCATATAACTCAGGGCATGGCGCATGCTGCCGGCTTTTACCGGGTCCGGCTCGGCGGCCGGATCGGGCACCTTGCCGTCGACCGCAACCACCTGTTCGGGCGAAGTGCCCCAGGTGACTTGCGGCTGGATCTCAGCGGCGGCGAGCCGGATGATCTGATCAAACCCGGCATCCGGGTCGCTGACCAGAGTGCGCCAATGGGCCGCCGCGCGCTCGAAGAGGTCGCCCTTGGGGGCCAGCGGACGGCCGCGCATGTACTCGATGGTCTTCTCGTCGACCGCCACCAGACCGGCCCGCGCGCCCGCCTCGATCGCCATATTGCAGACCGTCATGCGGCCTTCCAGCGAGAGCGCGCGGATCGCCGAACCGCCGAACTCGACCACATAACCGGTGCCGCCGGCGGTGCCGATGACGCCGATGACGGCGAGCACGATGTCCTTGGCGGTCACGCCCGGCCCCAGATCCCCGTCGATGCTGATCAGCATCGCCTTGGATTTGCGCTGCAGCAGGCACTGGGTGGCCAGCACATGCTCGACCTCCGAGGTCCCGATCCCGAAGGCCAGTGCACCGAAGGCACCATGGGTGGCGGTATGCGAGTCGCCGCAGACCACCGTACTGCCCGGCAGGGTGAAGCCCTGCTCCGGACCGATCACATGAACGACCCCCTGACGCGGATCCCCCATGGCGAACTCGGTGATGCCGAAACTACGGCAGTTCTCGTCCAGCGTCTCCACCTGCAGGCGTGAGACCGGGTCGGTGATCCCCGCCGCCAGATTGGCGGTCGGCACATTATGGTCCGGCACCGCCAGATTCGCCGCCACCCGCCACGGGCGCCGGCCGGCCAGGCGCAGCCCCTCGAACGCCTGGGGCGAAGTCACTTCATGAACGAGTTGGCGATCGATGTAGAGCAGCGCCGTGCCGTCCTCATCCACCCGCACCACATGTTCGTCCCACAGTTTATCGTAAAGGGTCCTGGCACCCATATCGCCGCCTCGCTAGCAAAATCTCAACCTGCAAGAATAGTCGGGGCGGTGCGCAAACTCAATTGGTGCCACAGTCGAGACCGGTTCACGATGCGGGCTCTCCCTTCGGGACGTGTAGGGTGGATAAGGCGCGCCGCTCGGCGTCAGGGACCCGGCACAGAGGTCGCGCGCGCCGCATCCACCATCGGTTGCTTGACGCGGCGGCGTCGGTCGCATGCAAATACACGAGCCGGACGCCACGAGCACATCCGCCGACACCCTAGCCGCCAACCTGGATCAGCCATGGACCCCTCCTCCTACGCCACCCTGCTCGCCTTCAACGCGATCTCCAGTCACTTTGCACGGCGCTCACAGAGGCAAACCGCGGCCCAGGAAAGCGACCGGCAACGCGCCTTCCAACAGCAGCAGTTCGAGGCCCAGCGCGAAGAACAACGCCAACAGGCCAGGGAGCGGCGGGAACAGGAGTGGGCGATGGCGACCCGACAGCGCCAGACCGCCCTGGAACTACAGGAGAACCAGAAAGTCCTGGACCACTGGCCGCTGCGCCTCTTCCCCTCCCAGATCCTGCAATCGCACCGCTGCGACGGGCCGACACCGCTGCGGGTCTTTCTTTCTCTGCCCGCCAACGGCCCGCGCGACCTGGAAGGGCCGGTGCGCCAGGCTCTCCAGCAATTCCTCTCCACCCACTACAACTTCAATCTCGGGGTGCGCCCCATCGAACTCCTCGACGGCGCCTGGAAAGACGGCCAGTTCCAGGGTGCCGCCAGCATCAAGGCCCTGCATGAGCGGTTGCGCTCCGAGCCGACCCTGGTGCTGGAGACCCAACTGCCGGAGGGCGATGACCATCTTTACATTAATCTGGCCTACTGGGGTCCCGCCCAGGATCAGTACCTCTATCAGACCGTGGAGAAGCTCGCCTATCGCCCCCTGGTGGAGGCGTCCGCCCGTGCCGCGGCGCAGCAATGGCGACAGGCGCGCGCACGCCTGATCGAGCAAGGCCTCGCCAAGGACAGCCTGGACGCCGACCAGCGCTTCGGCGGCGTCCGCGCCGCCAACCTCAAGCGGCAAGAGCAGGAGGAAGCCCTGAGTGCCGCCGGTATCGGGCTCGACCAGGTGGACCTGCCGCCCTTCCAACTGGTCAAGGAGGATTGGCGGGCGATCCACCGATTCCTGATCACCTGGCATTGCCTGGTCATGGGGTGGATCGGCGACCTCTACCACTTCTCCTATTGGGAGACCCCGCCGCTCCTGCCCAAGCTGTTGCCCGATCTGCTGCACCCCGACTTTCCGCCGCAAGTCGCTCACGCCTTCATCGACCACTATTGCCGCAGCTACCGGGCGGTGGCCGCGGAGCGGCCGGCTTGGGGGCCGGAGCTGGCGCTGCAACTGGCGACCCCACTGGCCGCATTGCCCGATCCGGTATGGGCCATCGGGCAGGTCGGACAGGCGATCCAGGATTGGCTGGCTTTGCGCGGGTTTCCGCCCGTTGTTGGAACAGGTGTCGCGGTGATCGATGGGTTCTGCGCCGAAGTCGGTGCGGCCGATGGTCCGGTGGGTCCGGCACTCCTTTTGGATTCGGGTTTCCTTGCCGGGTTGTGCAATGCGATCGGCTATCTGAACCGGTCTGACCTGATGACACGGTTGGGGGGCGCGGCGAGCGCGGCGGCGGCGCGCCAGGAGCGGGAGCATCAGGAATGCAAGCGGCTGGAAAAGGAGCGACAGGAACGGATGGAACGTGAAAGCCGGGAACGGCTGGAGCACGAACGGCTTGAGGAAGAGCAACAAGAACAGAAGCGGTTGGAGCATGAGCACAAGGAGCGAGAACGACAGCAAAGGAAAGCTGCCGCACGGCGGGCGGCAATTCTCACACCTCAAGACATCCATGGTTGGTCCGAAGAACAGGTGCAAACGCTTCAGCGCTCGGTAGCCGAAATTCTGGGGCTCGAGGTAATATTTCATCACCCACTGAAAACCGGAGGTGACGGACCCGAGATGGTTCTCATCCCGCCAGGGTCGTTCCTCATGGGGGCTTCTAACGGCGATGAATTTGCCGCCTCAGACGAGAATCCTCAGCACCGGGTAACCATAGCCCGGCCCTTCGCGATCAGTGAGACCGCGGTCACCTTCGAACAGTATGATGCTTTCGTGCAAGCGACTGAACGTCCCATGCCGGATGACGCAGGCGAGGGACGCGGGAATCGCTCGGTGATTAATGTTAGCTGGAACGACGCCTCAGCCTATGCGCACTGGCTGTCCGCGCAAACTGGTAAGCACTATCGCCTGCCGACTGAGGCAGAGTGGGAATATGCAGCTCGCGCCGGCACTCGAACACGCTACTGGTGGAGCGATGCTTTTTCAGACAAGCTTTTGCTCAACTCCGTCGCACCAGGTGCAATTACTCTCTCAGGCGCTGTCCTTGCAGCAGCTGGGCCTATTCTGTACCTCGGCTACAGAGCGGCGAGGCGAGCGCTCAAGGACATACGCTCCCACCATCCGTTCGGACTCTTTGCCGAATACAATTTTATTGCAGACAACGCCGCTCGCGAATGGGTGCAAGACTGCTACCATGATTGCTTCACCGGAGCCCCAACAGATGGGTCGGAGTGGCTAGGTTCCGGTTATGATACTCAGCGGGTCTTGCGTGGGGGACTCCATGGGACAGACTATGCGGATAAAGCATACAGCGCCCGGGTGTCATACCGCAGCGGGGAAGAGCCCGACTGCCGCGACAAGAGTATAAGTCTACGGCTGGCGCAGGATCTTTGACCTTTACGATATCTTACCGTTGCCAATTTCTTCCTCGCTCCTCCCCCGCTGTCCAGAGGTTGACGCGGCGACCATAGCAGGCTGGCGCTCCATGCTGCGGCCTGAGTTTTCTCGTTCCCATGTTACAATTGGGTATGCGGTACGGAAAGCGAACTTTCTGTTTTCCAGTCATGGGAATGCGAATGCCGTGCTCTATGGTTTCAAACATTGCGCAGAAGCCGATTCTGCTTAGCAGTGCGGAGATCCGTCTCCGGTGCGCAATCTCCCGCGTGGCTCGGGTTAATGCCCAAGAAAAATTCGATATCATTGACCATGGAACGGACAAAGCAGCAGTGATTGGCCTGGGTCAATAGGCTATCCCACGCGATTCGCTTCAACGCATCGGCTCCCCCTTTGGTCTCGGAATAGGCGCTGCACGTCTTCTCGGCGCTATTCATGCACAGCCAGGCGAGATACGCCTTCGGGTGTTGCGAACGCCGTGCGCCCCATCTCACCCAAATAGGGCGGAGCTTTTGCTTTTCCTTCTGCTGTTTCGGCGTGTCCTCGGGTAATGCATTCCATGCCATGCAGTCGGCACCCGAGTCGGCTGTGAACGCCGGATCATCGCTGCAAAAGCACTCCGGATCGGTCGTGGCTTTCAGTTTCGCCATCCGCGATGCGGGTACGCCGGCATTGGTTGGTCCGGCCGGGTCAGCAAACAGCCAGGCTTCGATCATCGGCTTTTCCAGATGAAACGACACCCGCTCGCGCAAGGCATCAGCATGCCGCTGCGTATTCCTGCCGTGGGCCGCGACCCGATCCAGATATCGCTGAGCGGCTTCGCGAATGATGTCGACTACCGCGGCGGGTTGGTGGATATTGTCGAGTTCAAGGTGCGCACGCTCACTCGTCTCCGGCGCGGAGAGTCGCCGGTGCGGCGAACTCCAACCGGTCATAAAGGTCGCCCAACATAAAGGCCGACAACCAATCCTCGTCGTGCAGATCGGTCAACGCGACGGGCATCCGCGCCGCGCCAGGCTCGAAGATATAGAACTGGTCCGGCTCACGTCGAAAGGCGTTCATGACCACCGGCGAGTGCGAAGTGACAATGATCGTCAAGTCCTGCTGTTCGGCGCGTTCGCGCATTGCGTTCAGGATTGTTCGGATCGCGTGCGGGTGCAGTTGGTTCTCGATCTCGTCGAACGCAATGAGCGCACCCCGCTGCGCACCGGCGACCGCGGTCAACTGGAGCAGTCCGGTCAGGAGGCCGTCGGCCGCGCGGGCCGGTGGCAACCCATCCGCCGGGTCGGTGGCATCGGGCGGGAAGAGATAGGGGAATCCACGATCGAACTCAATACTGCCGATCAGGTCAGGAAACGCCTTGCGTGCTTGCGTCAATACCCACTCGTATTGTCCGCCGTACCTCATTGGCGCACTTTTCCAGTTATTCAATACAGGCCAAAGATTATTGCCTGTTCCGTGCAGGAAGTGCATCGGAAGGTCCCGGCTGACCGGATGCTGTACCTGATTGAGATAAAATGACTGGTAGACACGAATGCTTGTCAAGGCGGAGAACAGCGGATACATCCATTTCGACTCCGGCTCGTAACGATCCCAATACACAGCGGCGCCGCAACGCTGCCCGTCGCGTGGAATGCGCGTCTGGCCAATAAACCAATGATCGGCGAACATTTCGGCATGCAGGATGGTCTCGTCGCCGCGCAGCAGGGTCTCGCCGAACGTGCCCGTGACGCCCGAATCAGACAGCGGCAAACGCAATCGCCACCGGATCTCACCGATCGCGAACTCCAATTCGACCGGATCGCCTTCCGCCGAACCACGGGTCCGGAGATGGCCGCCGTCGATACTGAGGAAGGCTTTCTCCTGCCCTCCCTCAAAGAAATTAGGCAAAAAGCGCAGGAGATCCAGCGTCGTCGTCTTGCCCGAGCCATTGGCGCCCACGAGGAGGCAGAGACCGTCCGGGGACCAACTCAGGTTTTCGAGGACTCGGAATCGTTTCGCGCTGAGTGTCACTTGGCTCATGAGTCGGCTTCCGGATTCGGCATCAATTCCTGGGTTTCTCCCGGAATTTTATCAGGTTCGTATGGCCACGGGTGCGCGCGGTGCACCTTGGCCGGTCAGGGCCACCTGGCGTGGTTCGCTGGAAACCCGCGCCGTCCGTGACGTCATGGTCGAGCACAACACATTTTGCAAACTACTCTTTTTCATCGGCTAGCCGACATCGACGCGAGCGTCCCGATGCCGTCGGTGTTGCAGATCGTCCTGCAACACCGACCGGACTATAATCGCAATCCGAATCAGCCAAGGGATCAACCCTGTCATGGACCCCTCCTACGCCGCCCTGATGGCCTTCAACGCGATCACTAGCCACTTTGCCCGCTTCTCGCAAAAGCGGACCGCAACCCAGGAAGGCGCCCAGCAACGCGCCTTCCAGCAGCAGCAGTTCGAGGCCCAGCGCGAAGAACAACGCCAACAGGCCAGGGAGCGGCGGGA
>Ga0247840_10004843_pt1 | contig 20822 bp, 22 predicted proteins | sample LaCruzMarch2015__FD_192404 | JGI IMG/M metagenome (GOLD analysis project Ga0247840, IMG submission 192404) | Freshwater microbial communities from meromictic Lake La Cruz, Castile-La Mancha, Spain - LaCruzMarch2015_17m | ecosystem: Environmental > Aquatic > Freshwater > Lake | place: Spain... | reverse complement strand
GAAAGTTACTCAATCGCCAATCCTCGCAATACTTCAGTATTGCTGTGGGTTGGCTCAATCGCAACTTCCAAATATGACCCCAATCTGCTTCCAGAGAAAACGAAATTCCGAATTGCGATGGGTATAACCGTTCAGTCCACAAAAATTGAATCATCCCGAATGCCCCTCAGGGGCCGATTTGCGGATGCAAATCGGGGGTGACAACGACTAACCGTTCAATCGAGTTACCACCTTTGTCGCGATCTACGCCAATGAGGCCCCAACTTACCGGGGACGTGAACGGTTACAAAATCAGAAAGGCTTTGCTAGATTCGCCTTAGATCCCAACTTCGATTCGATCCACAAGAGCCTATTGTATTTTGCAATCCGCTCACCTCTGGACATAGAACCCGTTTTTATTTGCCCAGTCGCCAAGGCCACAGACAGGTCTGAGATAGTGGCATCACAGGTTTCCCCAGATCTATGGGAGATCACGCTTGTGTAACCGGCACGTGAAGCCATATCAATTGCCTCTAGAGTTTCAGTCACAGTCCCGATCTGATTGAGCTTGATCAAAATTGAGTTCGCGATATTTTCCTCTATGCCTCTTGCTAGTCTGCGCGTGTTGGTTACAAAAAGATCATCGCCCACAAGCTGCAACTGAGAACCGAGCCTGGATGTGAGTTCTCTCCAGCCATCCCAGTCGTTTTCTCCTAAACCGTCCTCTATGCTCACGATAGGATAACGACTAAGTGTGCGCTGGTAGAAGTCGATCAATTCTGAGGAACTAAAAGTATCTCCTCCGGCTTTACGAAAAGCATAGGAAGAGGAGCTACCAGAGCTTGCGATCAATTCGCTGGCGGCCACATCCAATGCCAAGGAAATATGCTCTCCAGGCTTATAACCAGCCTTTTCTATTGCTCTGAGCAAAAACTCAAATGCCTCTTCGTTCGACTCTAATCGCGGAGCATATCCACCTTCATCTCCGACTGCTGTGCTATGACCATCATCCTCTAACAAAGAACCTAGAGCGTGAAATGTTTCAGCAGCATAACGAACCGCCTCACTAAAACTCGGAGCCCCATGGGGGACGAGCATGAACTCTTGAATGTCCAAGCTATTGTTAGCATGGGCCCCGCCGTTTATTACGTTTACCATCGGCACTGGCAGAACACCTTTGGAACCTTGAGTTCCCAGCACTTCGTATAATTCAACAGAAGAACATGCTGCACGGGCATGCGCAGTGGCAAGACTAACACCTAAAATGGCGTTTGCCCCCAGCCTCTGCTTGTTTTCTGTGCCATCAAGTTCAATTAGAGTTCTGTCGATCTTTTCCTGGTCGTCAATTGACAACCCCAATACAGCAGCAGCTATGGGACCGTTTACATTTTCCACAGCTCGGCGAACGCCCTTGCCACGATAGTAGCCACTTTCTCCATCTCTTAACTCCACAGCCTCGAATTCACCGGTCGAAGCCCCCGAGGGAACACTCGACACGGATCGGGTCCCGTCATTAAGACGAACCTCAACTGAGACAGTCGGGTTGCCACGAGAATCCAAAACCTGAATTGCCTGAAGAGATACAATTTTAGCTGCCATGAAACACCTTTCCCCTTAGAGTTAACAACCAACGCGGATAGACTAGGCCTCACCTCTTTGCGTTTCTAACCTGCGTGCAAGTGTGTATGATGCCCTACTTTTCGTTCCTGCCCTTAAATCAAACTTCTTTAGGGGCAGAAGCTATACCCATCACGATTCAAAATTTCGTCTTTCTGAAAACATCTTAGGGTCATATTTGAAAGTTGCTCAATCGCCAATCCTCGCAATACTTCAGTGTTGCTGTGGGTTGGCTCAATCGCAACTTCCAAATATGACCCCAATCTGCTTCCAGAGAAAACGAAATTCCGAATTGCGATGGGTATATACCCATCACGAATGAGAATTACCGTTTTCTGAAAGCATACTCGGCCATCTTTGAAAGTTGCTCAGTCGGCCAATCCTCGCTACTTTGCGTATTGCTTGCGGTTGGCCTCAATCACAACTCCCAAATATAACCTCAACCTGCTTCCATAAATTCGGGAATTCTCATTCGCGATGGGTATCACTACTGTAAGATGCGCAACAGACACAAAGATGAACAAATTTACTTCAGCATTACTGTTAGTAGCAAGCGCTTCAATTCTGCTGTTTTCAATATTCGGCCGGCATGGTTATTTATACCTGCGCGAATTGGACAAAGAGCTAGTAGATCTCAAGCTCAACAACCAAACTCTAGAATCGGAAATTTCACTGCTTAAAACACAAATCAAAGACCTTGAGCAAAACAAAGAGATGCTAGAGAAGTTGGCTAGAGAAGATTTGGGTTTAACCAAGGACGGAGAGGTTACATATGTTTTTGCTGATAAAGAAAAAGATCATGATTAGAGGGAAGCTGTCATGAATCTTGCAGCTTGGCGTATGCGTAAAAGCTCAACCCCAGCATCTTCAGAATCTCTGCTGAAGATGGTGACCAAGAAACTCCACATCGATAAGAAATTGGAGCAGTATGCTTTTCTGCCGCACTGGCCAGAAATAGTAGGTAAGGATATTGCCGCTATTTCCAAGCCGGAACGCATCATCAGAGGCAAAGTCTTAATAGTACGCGTCATCGATCCCGTATGGGCGAGCGAGCTGGCGATGGCAAAAGAGCAGATATTAGACAACCTCGCACTCGTGAATGCAGGTGCAGCAATTGAGGATATCCGCTTCGTCTCGGGCAATCCATCGGATTTCAGCAAGGCAGGACATACATCCCGCAAATGATGTTTGCGCTTAAGCGAACCGACGAATATGGCAAATTGAGTTTGCAAGGACTAATGGCAATGGGCGTAATTCACGACTTAAAAGAAAGAGAACTCTTCTACGACTGCACAAATGTTGAAGACCTATCAAAGACGCTCGATTCTCAACCTACCGTTTTTTATTGTGGCTTTGATCCCACAGCAGACAGTTTACATGTAGGCAGTCTTTTGCCTCTGTTAGTAATGCGAAGACTTCAGGCTCATGGTCACCACCCCCTTGTTGTTTTGGGGACCGCGACGGCAATGATCGGCGATCCTTCGGGGAAATCAGCCGAGCGCAACTTGCTTACTCGAGAAGTTGTCGAGCACAATTCTGCTATGCTCGAAAGTCAGATAAGCCAATTCCTTCTCTCTGATGGCGATAGCCGATTCGAAATGTTGAGCAACCGTTCTTGGCTGGAGAAGCTATCCATGCTCGATTTTTTGCGCGACATTGGAAAGCATTTCTCAGTTAACGCAATGATCGCCAAAGATTCTGTCCGCACTAGAATTGATAGCCGAGAGCAGGGCATTAGTTTCACCGAATTCAGCTACATGATCCTTCAAGCGTACGACTTCTATTGGTTGCACAAGACTCATAATTGCCAATTGCAAATCGGTGGGGCGGATCAGTGGGGCAATATCACGGCAGGTATAGATCTCATTCGGCGTGTTTCCACGGATAATAAAAAGTCTGCATATGGGCTAACTCTTCCATTACTGACGACATCATCTGGTCAAAAGATCGGAAAGACAGAAGAGGGAACTATTTGGCTTGATTCCAAGAGAACCTCTCCTTATCGGTTCTTTCAATATTGGATCAATCGCTCAGACGATGACGCACTTCGGTTCCTCAGATTACTCACCGACATTCAAATGGAAGAGATCCTCTCGATAGAACATGAGCACAGAAATAGCCCACATGAACGCAAGGCTCAAACTATGCTTGCGAGCAAAATCACCGAAATGGTGCATGGCCCGACAGAGGCGCAACTAGCCCTTAAAGCGAGTGAGGTTCTTTTCGGAGGTTCTTTTGAAGATCTGTCTCCAGAGCTAATCGAACAAATATTTTCTGAAGTCCCATCTAGTGTGATCTCACAAAGCAGTATCTCTTGCGGCTTACCACTGGTTGATTTGTTGACCAACTGCGGTGCCGCCCCATCTCGATCTCAAGCCAGGCGCCTAATCGAGGGGGGCGGTGTATATGTCAATGCCCAAAGAGAGACCAGCCCAGTGGCCACAGTCGATGCGAACACTCTACTAGGTGGGCGCCTCATAGTAATAAGGACTGGCAAGAAAAAGTTCTATCTAGTTCGCTCCGAGTAATGAAAACTCGAGCCCACATCCATACAACCCACAACGATACCCATGGGTTCACCGCTTAAATACTTCAGTTGCCCAGGACCGGAACGGTTACCATATTTTTCCCCTCAAACATCATATCCCGCAACACTTTTCCATGACCAAGCATCGTATATGAGCAGTTGGGATCTGGTCTAACTGACCAAACTCAATCGCGTTTCTCAACGGGGTTTTGGCGTAGGTGACGTAAGTGCATGTTTCTGCTAGATGCGGGGAAATCGATTATTTCAACGATTTCAGACACTTAACACAAAAGATGCCTAAGTCCTTGTTCCTCAATGAAACGGATCTGCTTTTTAATGGGAAGGACGGGTTATCATGACGGACTGGAGACAGCTAATAGTGCGGTTGGAGGATACGGTCAGAGACACTATGGCGGCGATCAATCGAGGTAGCGCTCAGATTGCACTTGTCGTAAACGATCAGGGCCACTTGGTCGGGGTAGCGACAGACGGCGATGTTAGAAGAGGCATCCTCAGTGGCATCTCGTTAGAGCAGAGCGTTGAAGTGATCATGCAAAAAAAACCCTTTGTGGCCTCGGTCGGCACATCCAGAGAGAATATCCGCCAAATGATGATCGAGCACGGATTGCGGCAAATTCCAGTCATCGATAATCGAGGTCAACCTCATGGGCTCTTCCATTCTGACCGCAATCTAAGAGACGAAAGCAAGGAAAGTCCCATCGTAATTTTAGCCGGTGGACTAGGAACTCGTCTTTACCCACTCACACAGCAATGCCCAAAGCCAATGCTCAAAATCGGTTCTAAGCCTATTCTTGAAACAATCCTGGAAGGCTTTGTTAAAGAGGGGTTTAGAAACTTTTACTTTGCAGTCAACTATAAGGCCCAACAGATCAAGTCGTATTTTGGAGATGGGAAAAATTGGAATGCATCTATCACATACCTTCAAGAAACAAAGCGCTTAGGCACAGCGGGCCCTCTCGGATTATTGTCTGAGGAGTTTGATCACCCGATTATTGTGATTAACGGCGACATTCTCACCAAGGTAAACTTTAGCGCTCTGCTTGCATTCCATGCTGCCTTGGATAGCTCCATGACAGTTTGTGTCCGCGAGCATAAAGTTGAAGTTCCCTTCGGAGTCATTAAGTCCGAGCATTTTCGAATTAAGCACTTTATTGAAAAACCAGTAGAGCGATATCTAGTAAACGCGGGGATATATGTTCTATCTCAGAACATTCTCAGCCTGATCCCCAGGGGCGAATACTTCGATATGCCAGAGCTGATAGATCAAGCACTGAGCAAAGACATGCCCGTCTCTTCTTTTCCAATTCAAGATTACTGGATAGACGTAGGGCGACATGGCGATTATGAGAGAGCGAGCAAGGAGTATAGCTCCAATTTCGGCAATGAAGATCGGCAAATGCCGATATCGATTATTCGGGAACATACGCCTTCTACAACACGATGCGCGTAACCTAGCTCCGTTAACACGGTCCGAATTCGTGCGTATCTTCCGAATATGGACGGCATAAAAAGGTAACCGTTCACTGAGTTGGCAAGTTGGTCATCATTGGTGTAGATCGCAGCAATAATGGTGACTCGAATGGACAAAACCATTAAGGTTTTGCCGTATATGTGAACGGTTACATAAAGAGAAATATCAGTGAGAAAATCCTCCGGCTTCTGGATAATTTCCCAGCAGTAGTGATTCTTGGCGCAGCAAGGCGTACAATTCTGGTTCCCTAGTTTTGAGATCGCCCTCTAAAGCGCAAAGCATCGAGGCTAATGCGACCGGGGCCGATCAATGTCAGGCTCAGCAAGACAATTCCAAGCTCAAGGGGGTGAGAGTAGACGCTAAATCCATCGCCCTTCTCTATGTGGTAAAGGGTCGCCATCGCCATTACCGTTGTCATAGCCATTGCGGCTTGGGCGGTAAACCAACCGAAAATAAGTAAAGCCCCACCAAGAGATTCTGTAATCGCAGCAGCTAAACCCCAGGCCGCCGGCATATATCCTAGACCGACAATTGCCATCACGCCTCCGATTTGATCCAAGACTTGAGGACCAGCCATGAGCTTAGGGACTCCATGAAGCAGGAAGGTGGTTCCTATACCCAGCCTCAAAATAAGCAGTCCAATGTCAGATTTTCGGTTATAGGCACTTATGTTCATAGCGGTTGCCCTTGAGATGTTTCGGTTTTTTTTCTTTCTTCTTTCTCTATACTTTTTTTATGTAGTTGGTCGATGTCATAGTCCAAAACCAAGTCATCTAAATATCGGTATTGGGCTAGCATATCCATAGCCTCCTCAAAGCGCTCTTGGTCTTCGAGCCACTTAGCCAATTTGCGAATTCGGAATGCTATTATCTCCGGCTCCACACCATTTTTGTAGGCTGAGATATAAGCATTTTGAGCGTCCTCAAACTTGGCAATTTCTAGATAGCAGTCGCCAATCAATATGAAGTAGAAGTAGGGATTTTCCTCCAATGGGCGCCGAGGATCTTCGAGTCTGCGCGTCATATGAATCTGATACTCGGCTATCGCTTCCTCCCAGCGACCTTCCTGTCTGAGTTGTCGGGCTTTGGTGGACGGAGAGATGGTCGGTCCCAATAGTCCAGACGAACAGGATAGAAATCCCGTCAAAAGAATTAAGCAAATCGAAATTCGCAAAAACAAAAATTTAGAGTGGCGCGACAAGAGGCTCAAGGTTGCGATTCCATACTTGGTAAATATGTGACTAACTTTGGATACCGCGAATCGGCTCGAAGACAAGAGTATCGTCATATACCCATCGCAATTCAAAATTTCGTCTTTCTGAAAACATCTTAGGGCCATCTTTGAAAGTTGCTCATTCGGCCAATCCTCGCAATACTCCAGTATTGCTTGCGGTTGGCCTCAATCACAACTTCCAAATATGACCCCAATCTGCTTCCAGAGAAAACGGAATTTTGAATTGCGATGGGTATAACTGGAGACTTCCCGAGAAACAAGACTTAGATGTCCAGTTAAGTAACATTAAAATTGCTCTTTTTGCTCTAAGCAGCTCTATTTAAAGTAATACCCTTGCCTGATTTGACTTAAGATGTATGCTTTTGATAGCGGCCAGCTCGGGCACACAGCTTGAGTGGGACTAAGTTAATATCATCTTTTGTGTTGGGGGAAGTCATGTCGGAAACTGTGATGAAAAGATTTTTGGAAATGTCTTACGAGGAGATTGAAGAGCTAAATTGCGAAGCTAAAGAAAAGATGCGCAATCGGGTGCCCAGCGATGAGCTCCAAGAACACTACCTGCGCTATCTAAGTCAAGAAAAGCAGATTAAAGCCGTTACGGTGGCTTTCTCGGACCTAGAAGGTCGCTTCCATATGCTCGATTATGATCGGAAGTATCTTCTCTCCTCCCATGAAAACTTAACTTTTGACGGTTCCTCGATTCGCGGCTTTAGCGTGGTCAAAGAATCTGATTTGCGCCTACAAATAGACTGGGGATCCTTTCGCTGGATGCCCGCTGACGTGTTTGGCCCAGGAAAGGTGCTCGTCTTTGGTCTTATTAAAGACAGAGATGGAAAGCCATACATCTCAGACATGAGGGGCATACTCAAGCAATACACTGAAGATCTAAGAAACCAGAAAGGCTTTGAAACCAATGTTTCTGTGGAGGTTGAGGGGTTTTTGTTTGAGGGCTGCAATGCTGAACAGAACTACAATTCCAGAGATGGATTCCAATTCGTCTCAAGTGGAGGCTACTTTCACTCTCTGCCAAACGATCCTCTGAGGAGATTTATAGATAGTTTTGCAGAAGCTCAGAGAGCAATGGCTTTTGAGAATGAGAAAGATCACCCAGAAGTTGCGCCATCTCAGTTTGAGTTAAACTACTCGTATTGTGATGCCGTAATCGCTGCGGATCAGATTCAGCTCTACAAGCTGTTGGCGCGTCAGGTTGCTGCGAATATGGGCTTCACCGCGAGTTTCTTGCCTAAGCCGGTAGCCGGTATAAACGGCAACGGTATGCATACAAACGTTTCGATTTCCGATGGGAAGACGAACCTATTCCACGATGCCGCTGGGCAAGATGGCCTCTCCGACTTTGGTTGGAATTTCGTAGACCGCTTGCTAAACAACGCCAACGACATTTGCTTGATTATGAATCCAAGCGTGAATGCATATAGAAGGCTAGACCCTCATTTTGAAGCTCCAAATCAAATAAAGGCTTCTGCTGTAGATAGGACGTCAATGGTGAGAATCCCTCTTGGCAATCAGAAGTCGGCTAGGGTCGAAGTTCGCACTGTTGCTCCAGATGCGAGCCCTTACATGATGCTCTATTCTCTGCTTAGAACCGGACTCGAAGGACCAGTGACGGAAGTGCTCGACTCTGAAAGCCGCCGCAGTAGAACTAGATTTTTGCCGGGCCTTATTTCGGATGCTATGCGGCATTTCAAGTCCAGCAATTTCGCCAAGGAGATTCTGGGAGAAGGAAACCACGCTAAGTATGCCGAGTTAAAACAAGCCACAGCAGATCGTTGCCCGAAAGAACTTGGCACCATAGTAAAAAGTGCTGAGATACTTTTCCACCACGAGGTGACAAACCAGTATCTGTGGTCGAGATTCTAGTTCGTCTAATCTCTTTAGACACTGAGTGCCTCCCTCGCGAAAGCGAGGGAGGCACTCACCGCTCTCACATAAACGACTGCCGCAATGTGCCAAGCGATGCCATGTCTGAAATTGAGCGAGATAGGGGCTGAGGGTTTATGCGCTTCATCAACTTGCTCAGAACGCTGCCTGCGCCGAACTCGATTGCGAGACCCGATTGAGTTTCTTCAAGCATGTTGTTTACGCAATCCGTCCAACGAACGGATGAGCACACCTGCCGATACAAGCATTCGCGGATCTCTTCAGCCGATCCGTGCGGGGCAGCGGTTACATTTGAATAAACCGTGAAGTTCGGTTCTTTTATTTCCAAGAGATCCAGGTCGACTTTTAATTTATCTGCGGCCGGTTGCATCAATCGGCAGTGGAATGGTGCGCTCACTTGAAGTGGTATGACCTTCGCACCGTGTTTGGCGACTAGTTGAGCAAATGCATCTACACCAGTGCAATCTCCAGCTATTACAGTTTGCCCTGGTGAATTGATGTTGGCGATCTGGACAATACCGACTTCAATTTCTTTTATCCGCTCCTCTAACTCAGGCAGCGATGGGCCCATGACAGCAATCATCTTACCCGCACCTGATGGCACAGCCTCTTGCATGTATAGCCCGCGATTGTAGACGAGGCTTATGGCATCTGAAAAACTGATTGAGCCAGCAGAGACAAGAGCAGAATATTCGCCCAGGCTATGTCCTGCTGCTGCTTGAGGGGTCTGGTCTAAGAGCCTATACGCAATATAGCTAACAGCCAGAATCGCCGGCTGACTATTCTTCGTAAGAGTCAATTCTTCTGACGGCCCCTTAAAACACAGGTCCGACAAAGACCATCCGAGCGCCTTGTCCGCTTGGTCAAACAATTCTCTTGCTAAGTCCGAGTGCTCTACGAAGTCGTCACCCATGCCGATAGTCTGAGAACCCTGACCAGGGAAAAGACAAACGAAATTCATAACTCCTCCTTCTACTAAGATAGCTGTTCGCGTCCCATCCTAGAGCTAAGGACAAGATTGGTTTTGCAGTATGCGCTAAGGCGCTTGTTGTTATCATCACAGATCCACATGAGCAAATCGACAATGGTGTATGCCATTCCAATCGTCAGCTCCACCGAGAGATGCCTCCGTGAACAGCATGAAGTTTTCAATCAGGCAAACACGGCAACTCAACCATCTGCCCCTCAATAATGCCTCGAAATGTCTCGCTGACCTGATGCATATCTACCAGATCCACCCTATATGGCAGGTCGCTTTCATCGAACGCTTCGGCCAGATTCACCTCTTCCTCTCGTGTGAGAGCCCTTCTGGCGTCAATGGCCAGATCGAGATCGGAGGAATCTTTTGTTGTCCACTTTGCGCGCGAGCCGAACGCCCAAACTTTAACACCGCGCGGCAAAACATCGCGCAGAACATTTTGCACGATCTCTAAATCGACAGGGCGTATGTCTATGGGTGCTTTCACAATCCCTCGCCTCGTTTCTTTAACTGCTCCAGTAAGTATCTAGCTTCCTCCCAAAACGCAGGGACATTGTCGAAGACCGCCTTGGCCTTTGTCAGATTATAGGTGTGGCTTGTCGTTCCTCGGTCTTGGCGAAATCTTCGCCAAACCCCAATCTCTGACTTCAATAGCCCGTATTCATAGCCTTTGCGGATCGTATCATTAAATGTCATCTCGGATATGTGTTGCGGGCTGGCTTCTGCCATCTCTAAATATCGCTTAATCATCTTAACTGACACTTCGTAGGTATATTCAAAGGCTTGAATCGCGCCAGCCTGAAGATGCTGCGACAATCTGGCGTTTGTTTTCGCCAACTCAGATTGGTTAATGTTGATGGCATCGCCCAATTGGGCGACCGAGTCTTCAAGGGCAGTGAGATCGAGCTTCATGTATTTGACTCCATAATGCGATTAAAATTTGCGTAAGCACTCGCCACAGTTCCTTCAAGCCAAACCTAGAGCCTACAAAAATTTTCAATAATCCTCATACCTGGCAAACCGCTTTTCTCTGGATGAAACTGTGTGCCATAGACGTTGCCTTTTTTTACGACTGAGCAAAACCTCCGCCCTGCGTAATCTGTTGTCGCAAGAATATTCTCTCTGCTCACTGGCACAACACAGAAGGAGTGTATGAAGTAGGCATCCACTGAGCTAGTCAGTGAGTCTAAAACCGTGCCTGCCCAAGATGCAAGAACAGGCTCTTTAAACTCACTCCAGCCTATGTGTGGGATGCGCTCTGAGGTTGTTTCTATGTCTTGTGGTTTAGGGAATGCTTTTACTTCTCCCTCTATTATATTTAGCCCTGAGTGGTGACCGAATTCTTCGCTTGAAGACATGAGCAATTGCATACCTAAGCAGATGCCCAACAGAGGTTTTGCGCTAGCGGCATATTCGACAATCGCCTCACTCAAGCCACAGCGAACAAGCTCTTGCATGGCATAACCAAAAGCGCCGTCACCTGGGAGAACAAGCCGCTCGGCTTGTTTCACATCTTGAGCCTTAGAAACTAGCGTAACTTCAGCTCCTGCGCTTTTGAATGCAGTCGCGACGCTGCGCATATTGCCGACACCGTAGTCGACTATAGAGACGCTCTTGTTCTCGCGAAAACTATTTTCGGAGTCGAGATCGCGGGGACGAGATTCAGAAGACTCGGGGACCAAGCGCACATTTGCTCCCTTAGATGAGGCAGCATGTTTGATCTCAGCAATAGTTGCGCCCTCGTAATGAAGCAGGGATCCAAATGCTACTCCATCACATCGGGTTGTTTCTATGCATCTCGCTATATCTTCGGCATCCCTTGCTCCTCCACACGCAATAACAGGGACAGAAACCGCCTCGGCGATCCGCTCAACCAACTCTAGATCGTATCCGCTTCTGGTTCCTTCGCGATCGACCGAGGTTATCAAGATCTCACCGACGCCTAGCTCTTCCAATCTCTTTGCCCAAGAGACGACTTCCAAGCCTGTGCACTCCCTGCCGTTATCGACGTAGGCCTCCCATATCCCAGGCCCTGTCTTTTTTGCCTCAATAGAACCCACGATACACTGAGAGCCGAACGTGATTGCCGCTTGTCTTATAATCTCGGGTGTTCTCGTCGCTGCAGTATTGATAGCAACTTTATCTGCCCCAGCGCGAAGGATCTGTTTTATGTCCTCCAAGCTGCGCACACCACCGCCAACAGTGATCGGTATGAGTATCCCCGAAGATGCAGTATCTTCAATTATCTCGGTCAGGCTATTGCGCTCATAAAGGCTCGCAACCACATCTACGTATAGAAGTTCGTCAGCACCCTGGGCGAAATATTTAAGCGCCAACTCTCGCGGATTGCCGATCACTCTCAGCCCCTCCATCTGTATGCCTTTGACGACATTGGGCCCTTTGACATCGAGCCTCGGTATGAAACGCGCTTTAACCATTGCCCTTACCGCTTAAGTCATACGAATAAACACCAAATGAGCGAACCACGAAAATACAGCGACTCGCAAGCTAGACGATCCTAGCCTCGCCAACAAGTAACGCAGTGCACATCCATACACACGGCACGTCCTCCCGCCGATCATGAAAAATAAAGCTTGCGCTACGCGCCGCAAATGATGTAAATATTTTACATCAACGCGAGGGGCGGGCTTGGAAGCCAATGCCTGCGCAATAATGAGCAACTGGTATACATTCACAAAGGACTTCCGGGATGAGTAAAAAGAACCTAGGACTTTCAAGAGTCAGCTTGTTTATCGCTCTTCTAGCAGTTGTGATTGCAATCTCTCCTTCTTACCTTTGCGCGATCGAACCAAACCAAAAAGCACCTGATTTTTCTTTGCCATCTTTGCAGGGCAAGTCTGTCAATTTGTCTGACTATCGCGGAAAGGTCGTCTATTTAGATTTCTGGGCTTCTTGGTGTGCGCCCTGCCAGCACACGCTTCCATGGATGAGCGTCCTGCAAAAAAAATATGCTGCTCAAGATTTTGTTGTTCTTGCTGTGAGCGTTGATAAAAACAAAGCAGATGCAGAGAAAGCCCTCGCTAAGTTTGCACCATCATTTGAGGTGCTTCTTGACGCGACTGGAGTCGCTGCCTCCAAGTATGCTCTTCCGAAAATGCCAACTTCGTTTTTAATCGGCAAAGATGGCTCAGTTGTGTCTATCCACCCTGGCTTTGGTGAGGGAGATGACGTGAAGATTGAGGCCGAAATTTCACGGCTTTTGTCCATTCGTTAACCGTTCATGGCCTCGGTAAGTTGGGGCCGCATTGGCGTAGATCGCAACAACGGTTGTGACTCGATTGAACGGTTACTCCATTCGTTAAATATTTGTGGAGATATCAAATGAAGAATTTCTTGTTGGTCGTTTTGGTCCTTGGATTTCTTGTCACGAGCTGCGCTCCCGTACAGCCTTGGGAAAAGGGCAATCTAGCAAAGTCGCATATGTCGTTTGAGCCGGATCCTCTAGAGACTCGCCAGCGCCAACACATTTACTTTTCCAAAGAGGGCAGCTCGGGAGGCTACGGTGTAGGCGGTGGTGGTTGCGGCTGCAACTAGTTCCCGTCCTGAAGCGGCGCTTTTGGCCGATCTTGGGAGAACGGGAATTGCAAAAAGCGGACTTTACTAGCTGTAAACGAGCATTTTTGTAATCTCCCGTTCTCCCAACCTCAACTCAAAATCGCCGCTTCAGAACAGGAACGAACTAACTCGAAACCGAGATTAAAGAAATAAAAATCAAATCTGAATTTTTCAAGTGACGGTCAAACAAAAGACGAGGCCACATGATGCCTTTGTCTGCAGGTTGGAGAGTAATAAAATGTCGCCAAAAGTTAAAAAACAAAAATTCGCTACTAGCAGAAAAAGAAGGCGCTCATCTAGGCGATCGAGTTCAATGCCGCTCCAGCTCCTGGTCACTGCGGCCATGGCTTTGCCCGGCTTGGGGCTGCCACACTCGGCTATGGCTCAGTCGGCCTCTGAGGATACAGTTGTTAGTCTTGGCTATCTCGATTATGCGGAGAACAGGAACAATGGCATTAAAGTTCGTGCTCCTTCAATGTATTTCAAAACACCTGTCGGCTCGCATTCAGAAGTAGAGGGCGGTTTGGTATACGACAGCATCTCTGGTGCATCATCCTACCATCTCAAGGAGTCGGGGAATTCTCAGGTTGCTCAGCCACCTATCGTCGTGCAACCATCAACACCATCGTTATGTCGGACACTAAAAGGTAAAGTTATAAATGCCCTTGCCGGAGCAAGCCAGCCAGCACCGACACCAGTAGTTACAGTTCCCGTTGTTACGCCAACTCCGGTAGTTACTCCGACTCCTGTTCCAGTTGTTCCCACAACACCTATTGCGGTCGTCACACCGACTCCAGTTGTAACTCCTGCACCAGTGGTCACTCCAACTCCCGTGGCAGTTGTTACTCCTACACCAACGCCGGTTGTTGCACCGAGCCCTATTAGCACCGGTCCTTCAGTAACGGACACACCCGTAGACCTACCCTTATGCGATCCTCAAGTAGAAGCAGCTTATGCTGTGTCTGGGGGATCTCAGTCGCAAACAGGGTCCAATACCTCCACTACGTCCACATCCAACCAATCCAATGCGAGCGCTAACTATAACGATGGGGGTGGTGATGATAACCACGAAGATGGAGATGACGGGGAGGATGAAGGTTCAGGTGATGATCGCCGCGCGGTTAGATCCGCCCGAGACCTGGACTCAATGGGTGCGGCCTCGTCCAATAGCATATCTGACGAAAGGATAGCTGGTGATTTGAAGTTCACGCACTACTTCGATTCTTTCAGTCTTGGCGTAGGCGTTGGTGCTTCAAGCGAAAATGACTACGATTCATTAAGCGGTGTGGTTGAGAGTCGGATTTGGACACCCGATAAAAACACGACTTTCTCACTTGGCTTCTCTACGAATATGGACAAAGTTGGTTCGAGTGAAGACCCGTCCCTCGATGAATCAAAGGATTCCCAGTCTTTTATCGTTGGTGTCACCCAGGTTCTTTCACCAAACTCCATTGTCCAGTCTAACGTCATGTTCAACGGCTCTCAGGGCTATCTCACAGATCCTTATCTCGATGGGGATTCGCGCCCAGATTCGCGCAATGGAGTGGCCTGGCTTACAAGATATAATTTCTACGTGGAGCCATTAGATGCCGCCTTGCACTTGGACTACAGACTTTATCATGACTCATGGGCGGTCTTGTCCCACATGGTAGAAGCTGCATGGTATCAGCCGATGTTCACCAGCGTGATGATTCGCCCTAGCGTTCGCTACTACTCACAGAACAGCGCGGACTTTTACCAGTATGAAGGCGAACCTGGCCCCGATGGTAAATCATTTTCCGCAGATCAACGCCTATCCTCTTTTGGTGGAGTCACTACAGGTATGAAGCTGATCTTCGATCTCGGTGCTGGATTCTCGGCGAGTGCGTCATACGACTATTGGTTTCAGAATTCAGACCTTCACCTCGGATCTACAAAAGAGTCTGAAAAACGAGACTCACTGGATACTCAATTCCTGTTTTTTGGGCTTAGTAAGAGATTCTAAGATATACCCATCGCAAATGAAAATTACGGTTTTTGCGGATGCTGAGGAAGTTTTTGGGGATGCTGGGAAAGTATCGAACTTTGATCGAATGTGGAAGCGGCCGTTGTCGGCCGCATATTATCTGCGATGGGTATATGTTGTTATTGGCGAGGCCATCCGGCCTCGCGATATACTGCTCGCTGGAGATGCGCATATTACGAAAATTTGAAGTGCGAGCAGTATATGCGCGATAGCCTTCACTCAATATCTTTCAGCGCGATGGGAGGAAGGAACGAGTTACAGATCTACTCGGACGACAAGGCACTCGCGGAAACATCTGGGAGGCAGGTGGTTGAGGAGGTCAATCGCATAGAAGCCAAATATAGCCGGTACCGCAAAGAGAGCGTCGTTTCACAGATCAATGCATTAGCTGGCTTGTCGGTCCTAGCGGTAGATCAAGAAACTGCCGCCCTTTTTGATTATGCGAGCGCTTGTTTCAAACAAAGCGAGGGCCTGTTTGACATAACGAGTGGGGTATTGAGGCGAGTGTGGAATTTCAAAAGCAACGAGCTGCCAGAAAAAAAAGACATTCGCAGACTCTTGCCTCTCGTGGGTTGGAATAAAATCTCATGGCAGAAACCACATTTCGGTCTGCCTAAATTGGGGATGGAGATAGATCTTGGCGGCATCGCAAAAGAGTATGCGGTTGATCGTGCAGCTGGAATACTACTCAATAACGGCTTACGCCATTGCTTGATAAACTTTGCTGGCGATTTGCGTGTTTGCGGTCCCCGCCTCGATGGCAGCACCTGGTTTGTAGGCGTTGCGGATCCTAGACTTCCAAATGAAGCCTTAGTCTGCGTGTCCATGTCATCAGGTGCAATGGCAACGAGTGGAGACTACGAACGCCGGATCGAAATAGATTCCAAACGCTACTCTCATATTTTAAATCCTAAGACGGGCTGGCCTGTTTGCGGTCTCCAATCCGTTACAGTCTTCGCTGAGTCCTGTCTGATCGCTGGTAGCATGAGCACCAGCGCCATGTTGCTAGGTCTTCTCGGCGAAAAATATCTGAAAAGTCTCGGTGTTGACTATATCCTGGTGAATTCAGAGTCCCAGGTGCATTGCTCACCGGCATTGATGAAACAAATGGACCGACTGGAATAACAGATGTCAGTCCTGCTTGAGACGTAACCGTTCACTGAGTCGTTACTTGCTACACAGGTAAGAGTCTGAAGTAGCAGCGTTATTGTGGTTCTGGATGCTGCGACTGCGCGCAGTCGCAGCATCCACGTAACGGTTCAGTAACTGAACGGTTACCTTGAGACTTAAAAAAATTAGGAGTCTTCATAATGAAGCTAGCAGTAAGTGTCTTTTTATTTGTAGCGTTTAGTCTTTGTGCCCATGGTCTCGCACTCGCGCAAGAGGCTTCTAGCGCATCCTTACCTCATATCCAGGTTGATCTACTGACGCCGGAAACTGTCGGTGACAAACAAATTGTAGATGTTCGTTTTCGAATTGACGGTGGCTGGCACATCTACGGCCAGAATCCAGGAGACATCGGACGGCCTACCGTTATCACACTCAAGCTCCCAGATGGCTTAAAAGAGAAGGACCTTCCTTGGCCAGAGCCAAGCGATTTTCATACCGATGGACTTATCAGCCATGGGTATGATGGTGAGGTTACAATCAGCAAAGAGTTAACCGGTTCAATTGCGAACTCCGGAGAGATAAGTGTCGAGGCTGGTATTGATTGGCTTCTCTGCAGCAAGGAGGAATGTCTTCCTCAAAATGCGATCCTGAGAAAAAACACAAAGGTATCTCCTAGCCTCCTTGCCACGAGCACGACTGCACCTATGGACGTCGGTGCAACAGGATCCTCAGACAGTTCTTCTGGCATATTCTCCCTTCTCTTCTTCAAACAACTGCTGCTAGCGTTCATAGGCGGAATCATTCTCAACCTTATGCCATGCGTATTCCCTGTGATTTCTCTAAAAATCCTTTCTTTTGCAGGAAACAAAAAATCAGATCGCCACGCACTACATCACGGCATACTCTACAGTGCCGGAGTCATACTTTCGTTTTGGGTCCTTGGAGGCGCCTTCTTATTGTTAAGAGCCGCAGGTCATGCGGCAGGATGGGGATTCCAGTTCCAGTCTCCTGTTTTTGTCGCATGTATGGCATTCGTTGTTTTTGCGATAGCTCTAAATCTAGTTGGCGTATTCGAAATAGGTATGTCGGTTCAGCGCATCGCAGGGAATACTAGCCCAAGTTCTGGCTCTGGCAATCTGGGAGCTTTCTTTAGTGGAGTTCTTTCAACTTTGTTGGCGACTCCGTGTTCGGCTCCTTTTATGGCATCTGCTATTGCGGCAACTATGACGATGACCGCCATTCCCGCGTTGCTCATTTTCACCTCTCTTGGAATTGGCATGGCACTCCCGTATGTCCTTCTCTCGGCTTTCCCAAGTTGGCTTCGTTTTCTACCCAAGCCGGGAGCATGGATGTTGAGACTCAAGCAATTGCTCGCGTTCCCTCTATTTGCAACTGTTATTTGGCTCACCTGGGTATTGAACATTCAAACAGGCAGCGATGGTCTTCTGCAATTCTTGCTCGGAGTTCTCTTGCTGAGTTTTGGTCTTTGGATATTTGGAAACTGGGCTGGGCCTTATGTCGGCAACATTAAGAAGCGCATAGCTACCACGAGTTGCACAATCGCGATTGGTGCTGCCTGCTATGTCGGGATTCCCTTCAATGGTGTGCCGCCAACCACTCTAAACACAGGCACATCAGACACCGCTTCTGAACTCTCCTGGGAGCCATATTCCGCTGCTCGCCTATTTGAACTTCGCAGCGCTAGTGTGCCCGTCCTAGTTGAGTTCACTGCTGCTTGGTGCGTAACCTGTCAGGTGAATCACCAAGTGCTTTTTAATTCCACTCATGTGATTAGTAAGATCAAAGACGCTGGGGTCAAGGTCTTGATTGCCGATTGGACAAATAACGATTTGGCCGTTACTGCGGCGATAAAAGAGCACGGAAGAAGCGGAGTTCCTCTGACGGTTTTCTATGACCCGACGAACAAGGAACCAAGGATACTGCCACAGATATTGACACCAGGGGAGTTGATAGCAACCCTGGAAGAAGCGACTCGAAACAAGGAACACGGCTAGATGATTCGGTAGCAGCATCTACTTCCTGACTCGTGGGTGATGGTTACGAGAATTCAAGGTGAAGCAAGTGGGGTAACAAATATTGAACAAGCTCGACGACCATCTTACTCGACTCTCACTGCGGATCTTACTCAGACCTGTGATGCGCTATTGTCTTCGCCGTTCGCTTAAACTTCAGGAGATAGTAGAGGCATGTAAAGAGGCGCTCATAGACGTGGCCGAAGATGAGATCTCTTCGCTTGGCGCAAAGAAAACCGTCAATCGCGTAAGCGTAGTTACAGGAATTCACCGCATAGACGTTGCCCGACTATCGAGATCTATAGACTCAGCTCCGAGGAAGTCATCAGGCAACATAATCAACAGGCTGATTGCACAATGGCAGACGGATAAGCGTTTCTTAACTGCTGCCGGCAAACCTCGATTGCTGAGTTTTGATGGAAAGGTCGGAGATTTTGCAGAACTTGTCCGTTCTGTGAGCGCAGACCCTAATCCATACGCCCTGCTTTCGGAGATGGAGCGCATTGATGCCATAGAGAGGACATCTAGTGGTAGGTTGAAACTAAAAACTCCCGAATACATTATCAGCTCAGACGCTAAGCAGACCTTTGAACATCTATCCAGAGACAACGAAGATCTAATCTCAGCGGTAGAACAGAATTTATTTTTGAAGGAACCCGATCCCAACCTTCACCTGCGCACAGAATACGACAAGATAGGCAAACAGTTTGTTCCGAAGATCCGGCAATGGCTATTGCGCGAAGGTTCTGCATTTCACGCTAGGCTCAGAGGCTTCCTCTCTAAGTTTGACGAGGATACTAACGATCAGCTAAAAACCAGCAAGGAATTCGTTCGCGTTTCTGTTTGTTCTTTCAGCCGGACTGAAACTCTAGATCCCTCGGAACCTGCCTCAGAAAATGATGCGGGAAAAATAGGCTGACAGTAAAGGGTAGGCGAGCAATGCTTCTCTCTCACCAAAAAACACAGGCTCGAAATATTTCGATTGGCGATCTTGTAACAACTCGGATCGTCTTCTTAACTCTCTTATTGATTGTCCCAATTCTTCAAGGATGCGGTGGGGGCACAAGTGGAACTGGGGGCGGTCAATTTGCAATCAATGGAAGCGTGAAAACAGCGGCCTTAGCTCCAGTCCCGGGAGTAGAGGTCGTAGTAACAAGCACTGCTCCAGCTATGTCCCTTGGTGGCGAGACCATACCAGTTTCTAAGTCTATAAATACAGACATAACGGACGATCAAGGCCAGTTCATGCTTGAGTTAGATACAGCCCCATCATCTTTCGTAATCCGTTTCCGAAAGAATGCTTCGGAATCCGAAATTTCAATAGCCACCGTCCCTCAGGCCGCCGCTACCGTAATCTTAGACACGGTCTTCGATACCGATACTCATTCGGTATCAGGCCATTCCGAATTATATGAAGACGAAAATGGCGTTGAAGTCCAGAAGGAAGAAGAGACAGAGCACGGTGCCGCACTAGCCGACTCTGAATTACATGAAGACGCACCCCAAGTAGATGAGGCGGATGTCGGTTCTCATGATAAGCCGGAGAGCAGCGATAGCATCACACCACAAGACAACAAATAATATAGATTACTGATTCTTTGGAAGGTGAGAGAAGTTTTGGAAGATAAAATGCTCTTTCGAAACACTAAGCGTTATTTGCTGGGCTTCTATGGCTTCGCGAAATTCCCATTTGTAATGGAAAGACTGCCCAGATAGAGCGGCAAGCGCTTTGATTTCTTCGAGTGTGAACCAGCCGCTTACTCTTCGGATGAAGCTCGACATTTCGTCCAATGTGAGGTTGATTACTTGAGTTTCATCGCATACCTGTTTGAATTCACTGCGAGACAAAGAGCCTCTGTCCGCAATTGCCTGAGCGAGATCTGCTTCGCTGGTGAAAACGCCAGAAGAGGGCAGACGTTCATGGCTAATTCCGCCGGCTTCGAGCCTATCAAGTGAACGGCTTGAAACTTCGTATTCTTTATCCGTGTGAACTTTCATCAAGAACACATTCTGAAAGACGAACAGAAGGACAAAGGATAATAGCCCAGAGACGACCGGCGAGATAAGCCAGCTAAGACAGATCCTACCCAAGTAGGAAAGGTTTAAGCTGCCTCTGCGGCCTCGCAGACAGCTAATGCCCATAATTGCACCGACTACAGCTTGAGAGCTCGATAATGGGACCAGCGGGAGAGGTGTTAAATTGAAACTGCGAAGCAGATCCGCCAGATGCGGGGATGAGAAGACAAAGAGCACAAGCCCATGCGCAAGGACAACAACCAAAGCACCCTGGGGACTCATCTGAAGCAACTGAGACCCAACTGCGATCATGAGTCGCCTCGAATACGTAGCTATACCAACCGCAATAGCCAAAC
>Ga0247840_10004838_pt1 | contig 20831 bp, 14 predicted proteins | sample LaCruzMarch2015__FD_192404 | JGI IMG/M metagenome (GOLD analysis project Ga0247840, IMG submission 192404) | Freshwater microbial communities from meromictic Lake La Cruz, Castile-La Mancha, Spain - LaCruzMarch2015_17m | ecosystem: Environmental > Aquatic > Freshwater > Lake | place: Spain... | reverse complement strand
AGGCAATCTCATTGATTTAGAACTAAGGATAGGTACATTAAAAAACTATGTGCTAGATTTTGTTTAGTTGAACTTAAGATTTAGTTTATTTCTGGTGATATTTTTTCACGCCAGAAAGATAATAGTCGATTTTCTTTGTCTTTGAAATAATAAATTATTATTATCTATGGTTATTTTTTGCAAAACAATAATTTTAATGTTATAATTAAGATATTACATTATTATTATTTACATATGAATATAACATTCCAGCATATTGTTTATTGTTTAGTAATTTTTATTACATTTTTTACTACTACATTTTTATATAATAAATATTTAGAAAATAAATTCTCTAAATTAAAAAAATCAAAGAATCAATTATATAAAAGTAGTTTATTCTATTCTTATTTATTTTTATATTTGGTTTATATATTTTTTATAAATTTTTATTACACAAATTATGAAATTATTTATTTGTTTTATAGTTTTTTCATAATAATTTCGTTTTGTTTTTGAATACTTAGTTCTTCAAAATATTGATTATTTAAATGAACAATATATTTTTTAATACCAGTTTTATTATTATTAATAAGTATACTAAATTTTACAAAAGATTCATTTTTTACAATTGTAATAACAGGATTTTTGTTTTTTTCATTTTATTTTTGAGTATTTATAAACTGATTTTTTATTATTTTATCAAAAGAAAAACAGCAAGACAAGATAAATTTACAACATATATTATCATACTTAATATGAATTATTTGAATAATTATTATACTTATGGCATTAAAAGAATCATTTAATATTTATGAAATGAAACAAATTTCTAAAAATGAAATGATTTATATGAAGTCATTGTTATGGAAATAACTGATAATTACTTAAAATAGAAGAAATAGTTTAAATTAGAATATCACAAATGGCTAAAGCCATCTGTTGACGGGATTATATACTAACATTATAAAGTAATTTCATTATAAAAAAGAAATACAAATTATATAATTTGTATTTCTTTTTTTATAAAACCAATTCACCACCATTCCTCTTTAACCATTCTTTATAGTTTTCAAAATCGGGCATATGTCTATATAATAAATTAAAGAATTTTGGTGAATGATTTTTTTCTTTTGTATGACAAAGTTCATGAATTATAATGTATTCTATTATAGAAACAGGAGCTAACATTATTTTCCAATTAAAATTTATTTTATTATCTGAAGTACAAGAGCCCCATCTATTTTTTAAATCTCTTACTATTATTTTGGTTGGAGTAAATCAGTGTTTTTTGGCTAAAAATTTTACTTTAGAAAGTATTTTTTCAGTAAATTTATGTTTATACCAATCAATAAAGATTTCTTCACCTAAATTCAAAAATTGTCTATTAAATTCAAATCTATTTTTTGTGAATTTAAGTTTAAAATCTACATTATCAACCAATTTCAATTTATACATTCTGCCTAAGTAATAAAATCATTCTCAATCTACAAATTCTTTTTTATCTGTGCTTTGAGATATACATTTTTTTTCTTCTAGTTTAGTATAAATCCATATTTGTTTTTTCATAAAAAATTCCTCAATTTTTTCTTGAGTTGCATTATTAGGAGCTTTGATGATTATATCATTATTTTTTTCTATTATTAATGATATAGTTTTTCTCTCTGATTTAATAATTTTATATGTTAATGACATTGTTTAATTTATTAATTTTTTATTAATTTATTTTATAACCCACCTTTTAATTTCCTCCCTAAAATTAGGGAGGAAGGCTACATAATTATATGTATTTTATTTAATTTTGAGTTATCCCTCCCTAATTTTAGGGAGGTTAGGTGGGTTAAAAAAATTTAGATGGGTTAAAATTGTTTAATTTATTAATTTTTTATCTAAATGTTTAGCTAAATTAAATATTTTTTCTATTAGCACTTCTTTTAATTTAATATTTTCTTGCGTTATTTTTAACAATTTTGATTTATTAATAAAGTCATTAATCAATACTTTTATTTTATTTTGAGAAGATATGTCTCACCAAAAATTTATTGTATCTAATTCTTTAATTAATATTTCATATACTTCAATAGTTAATTCAATTATTTTTGAAGTTTGTTTATCTGTAATTTGTCAATCTTCAAAAATAGTATTTTTAATTATATCATAAAACGGCATTTGTTTTACATTTAATCAATCAATTGCTGTATCTCATCTACCTGCTTTTGCTTTATCTAAGAATTTTTTTAAATCTTCTACTAATTTATCCCAGTTATCTTTTTGTGAACCAATAATTTCTTCAAGTCTTTCTGATAATGGTTTAAAAAATTCAGGATCATTTTCATAGTTTTCTGAAATATGATATCTGATAGCATGTTCCATTTCAGAGGCTTTTGCTTTATTTGAATGTTGTCCATTTAAAAAATCATCAAAATCTCTGTCCATAATAGAAATAGGTGGAATATGTGGATTTATTCAAAGACTTGTTACATATTTATCTATAAGTTTTTTTACCTTTTCACCAGTTCAAAGAATATTCATCTGATTATCTCTGTACCTATTTCTAGCTGAAAATAATATAAATCAAAATATTTTAAAATCGTTTATATAGGGAAGTATTGCTTTGTCTGGACTTACAATATCTATGATTTTTGCAAGCATTTTATAAGCAACAGTAAATTTTGCTCTAATACTTACATCTTCAAGTAAATCTACGCACATATCTATATCTTCATTACTATTAAAACTCTCTATTCAATTTTCACTAAATATTTGTACTACTTTTCTATGTCTTTCTTCTAGTTTTGGTATTTCATCATCTAAATTTATTAAAGCTCATTCTATATCTGTTTCAGAAAATATATCTAGTGCCACTTTTAGATGATTTCAAACTCAATAATAATCTACTAAATATCAACAGTTTTTTCAACTTGCAGTTCTATTAACTCTAGCAATCGCTTGAAGTAAATTATGTTCTACTAGTTTTCTATCTAAAAACATTACTTGTTCAATAGGTGCATCAAAACCAGTTAGTAACATATCTTTTACTATAAGTATTCATAAACTACTTTGTTTATTTATGTCTTTATTTGTAAAAGGTTTTTTGAAATTTTCTATTTGTATCTTTTGTTTTTGTCAGTCTGTATATTCTTTATATATTTCTTCATCATTATGAGAACCAGAAATAATTACAGCAGATTCTAGAGTTTTTAAAAGTTCTATATCTATCAAATCAGCATTAGAAAAAGTTGAAATTCAATTTTCCAGATTTTCTATTTCTTCAGATAATGCTATATCAAAGGCTTTTTTATAAGTAATTGCTGATTTTCTACTATTAACTACAACTTGTGCTTTAAATCCATTTACAAATATTTTTTCTATATAATAATGCAACATATCTTTAGCTTTTTGCTCTATTATTTCTGGAGCATCTAAATAATTCTGCTTATTTCCGTATTTATTTAATATCGCTTGTCTTTCTTCTTCGGAATATTCACTAAACATATCTAGAAACTCTTTATCCATTGCTTCTTTGTCTTTTATAGCATCTTTTGAAGTTCTTCATTCATATATTATTTGAACTGTTGCTCCATCTGCAACAGCTTGTTCTATTGTATAAGTATCTATATATTCTCAAAATATTTCGTGTGATTTTTTTCTATTTTGTCCAGTAATAATAGGAGTACCAGTGAAACCTATTTTGATAGCATTAGGAAGAGCATTTGATAGATTTGCACCAAATGTACCTGCGTGGCTTCTATGAGCTTCATCTATTAGTAAAAGTATATTTTTACTTTTATTTAATTCTGGTAATAGTTTTATTTCTTTTACATAATCTTCAGGATTAGTTTCATCTCTTTCTTGAAATTTATGTATCATTGCATTAACTATATTTGAGTTATCGCTTGATATTTCTATTTTGATTTTTTCTATAGTATTTTGACTACTATTTTTTGGATAAATAGTTTCTCAAATAGTTTTTGCTGTTTCTCATATCTGTCTTTGTAAATCTGTTCTGTCAGTTAAAAATATAATCTTATATTTTCTTCACTCTTCTGTTTTTCTAAATTTTCTAATCAAAAAAATCATTGTAAGTGATTTTCCACTTCATTGAGTATGCCAAATAATACCTCATTTATCTGCTTGAGATAAAGAATTATCAGTAAGTTTTTTAATTGTTTTATTTACTGCTCTATATTGTTGATATCTACAAAGTATTTTTATTTTTTTTCATTTATCATCTGCCTTGAATACTATAAAATTATTTATTATATCTAGTAAATTTTCTTTTTTTAGCATTCATTCAATAAGTACTTGTTGGGCTGTAATTGTTTCACTGTCAGCTTCTGTATGTATTTCAGAAATTTTAGCAGGATACGGATCTTTCCATTCCAAAAAATGCTCGGGATTAGCTTTTATAGTCCCGACTCTAGCTTCTTGTCTAGTACTTGCAATTACAAATTGATTATAATAAAAAAGTTTTTCACTTCATTCATCTTGCTCTGCTCATCTATCATTTTGATATCTTTTTAATTGAATAATTGCTTCTTCCATAGGTTCAGAAACAGTAGGGGATTTACATTCTACTACTCAAACAGGGATTCAATTAATAAATAATATAATATCTGGAATAATATGTTTTTCAGAACCTGGAATATTTATTTTAAACTGACTAATAGCTGTAAACGTATTATTTGAAGTATTTTGATAATCTATAATTTTCACAGTAGGACTTTTTTCTTTTGTTTGTCTATTTTCATCTATATTAACACCATTCAATAATATTTCTGTAGCTTCTTCATTAGCCTCAAACATATTATTTTTATTGATTTTTTTCAGCTCATTAAAAACTTCCTCCATTTGGTCATTTTCCAAATATGGATTTATCTTTTTAATAGATTTTTTAAATAATTCTTCTATTAATACATCTTTAAAATTGTTTCTAAATGTACTTTTAGAATCATCTTTGTTACCGATAATTATATCCCAACCAAGTTTTTTAAGTTGTTCCAAAAAAGGTTTTTCTACATATAAGTCTTCGTTATAATGAGCCATAGTTTGTTTAGTTATATGTTATTTTTTATTTAAAATTAATAAAACAAGTCATATCATCCTCTCTTTTTCTTCGGGTTTTGATTGTGCTATAAGTAGTGTAATAGTTGTTAATACTTCAGGGGTTATCACATTTTCAAACTCGAAAGAATATTTTTTCAAAAACCAAATAAAACAAAAGGCTCAAGTTCTTTTATTTCAATCATTAAAAGGATGATTTTTTATGACAAAATATAGTAAATTAGATGATTTTTCCTCAATAGTTTCATATAAATCAATTCAATCAAAAGAGGCAAAGATATTTCAAAATATTCAAGATAAATTTCATATATATTTTTCTTGTGCAAACATTTCATTTGCTTGTCATTTTGAAATTAAATCATTTTTTAGATTTTGTATATCTTTGTAAAGTTCTTCTGATTTTAATTTTAAATCTTTTTTAGTAATTCAATTTTTTGGTAATTCTCACTTATCAAAACTATCAAGAGAAAACCATGTATTAGCAAAGGTTTTTACTAGTTCTAAGATATCATCATTTGAAATATTCTTTTCTATAATTAGTTTTTGTAATTCTTCAACTGTTTTCAGAAAACTACTAAAATTATTTTTAATCTGATTTTTATTTATAGTAAAACCTTTTGTAATATGTTCTTTTAATGTTTTTGTAGCCCATTTACGAAATTGAGTTGCTTTTATTGAATTTACTCTATATCAGACTGAAATAATCATATCAAGGTTAAAATATTCTACTTGATATGTTTTTCAGTCTAAGGCAGTTGTGGCAAAAAATGCCACAACTTGATTTTGGCTTAATTCTCAAGTTTTATAGATATTTTTTATATGTTTTGCTATATTTGATTTATCACGATCAAATATATTTGCAATTTGATCTAAACTAGCAAATATAGTTTCATTTTTTACATCTTCTTTTAGTATTATTTCTCAATCTTCTCATTGGTAAATGATATTTTTTCTTTCTAAATTTGAATTAGTTAATGGTTTTTTCATTTGATAAAAATCAAAAAATAAGGATTTTGTCAAGTATACTTGATAAAAACAATAAAATCAAAATTATTTTTAATACTTCATTCTAACCTTTCCTGTAAGTAAATCATTCATCAATCATTTTTTAATCTTTTCTAGTTTATTTTTATAAGCTATTTCCTTTTCTATTTTATTATCGGATTCTGTTAGGATTGAAACTATTTTTTGCTGTTCTTGGATGTTTGGGATAGGTATTAGCATTTCTGATATCATTTCTAATCTAACACTGTCGACTGTCGTTTTTGCAGAAAAACTATCAACTCTTAATTTAAAATATGTTTTAAAAAAACTAAAAAAGTATTTTCAAATAATTTTATTATTAAAACAATGCATTAAATAAACTCTTTGATGAAAATCAAATTTTCAATTTACATAATGATAAATTTTTCAAACTCAAACTCAATCTCAAGAAGTTATAACTCATTCTCAATCAAAAGAATAAGTATTTATTTTTTCTATTTTATCAGAACGAACATAAAAATCATATTTTCAATTTTCAATTTTATCTTGAGTATTTTTACTTCAAGTAGTTATTTTCATTAAATTTATAACATTTTCTATTTCCCAACTCTCCGGAATCAGTCCTAACTTACTTTCCTTAAACTTTGTATGAGGTTTTCAAGTATTTACATCTATTCATTTTGTAAATAAATCTTCCATTAATCAAGTTTTGATTTTTTTATACTTTTCTATAAGTTTATCTGTCTTTTCTATTGCTTCATCTACTGTTGAAAGTATTTCAGCGATTTTTTGTTGTTCTTTGAGGGATTGGGGAAGGAGAATACTTATATTTCAAATTGTATTTCAGCTTATTGAAGGTAAAGCTCAATCTCAGCATAATATTCAAAAATCTATATTTAAGAAAATATAGTATAAAAAAATATTACTTCAATTTTTAATGTTAAAAGTTCATAAATTATTATCTATTAAAGAATTATATTTTAAAATTCTTCTTTTATTTGATAATAATGTTGCTCAAACTTTAGGATAAACAATAGTTCACTTATTAAAAATTTTTCATTTTAATTTATTAACAATTATATCATCTATATAATTATTTGCTTTTATTAAAAATTTTTCATTTCATAAATTATTTGTATCAGAAACTTTGTAAAACGGATATTTTCATTTTAAGTTTCATTGATATATTTCTGGAAATCAATTTCAAGCTGATATTATTCATAAATTTCAAATTTTTTCTATCACCCACCCTTCTGGAATAACTATATCTTTTACTTTACTCATAACCTAATTGTGTTAGTGATAATTTTTCTAATTGTTTTTTGAAATCTTCTTTTTTTGGTAAATATAAATTATATTCTTTTGCAAAAATATTTTCATTTCCTTCTGGTAGTGTATATTCTACTATTATGTCATTTTTTTCTTTACACAAAAGTATTCATATAGTTTTATTTTCAAAGTCTTTTTTAATTTCTCTATCATAATAATTCACATACATTTGCATTTGTCATATATCTTGATGAGTAATTTTTCATATTTTTAAATCTATAAGCACGAAACATTGTAATAATCTATTATAAAATACTAAATCAACATAAAAATGATCTGATCATGCAGAAAATCTTTCTTGTCTTCAAACAAATGAAAATCATTTTCATAATTCTAATAGAAAAACCTCTAGGTTATTTATTATGGCTGTTTCTAATTCTGATTCAGAATAAGAACTATTTTGAGCTAATCCTAAAAATTCTAAAACATAAGGATCTTTTAATAAATCGTCTTTATTTTCAATTATTTGTCATTTTTTAGATAACGCCAAAATTCATTCTTTATCTCTACTTAAAGAGAGTCTTTCATATAAAGAAGAATTTATTTGTCTATCAAGCTCTCTTACTGACCAATTATTTTGTGTGGTTTCTATAATATAAAAACTTCTTTCATTTTCATCTCTTACAGATAATAGTCTTACAATATGTGTCCAAGATAAATTCCTCATCACTGATGAGGAATTTTCAGTAATAGGAAAATAAGTATAAAAAAGTCTCATTCTTTCAATATTTTGTGTAGAGAATCATCTTCAAAAATTTTCTGTTAAATCTTTTGATAAGTTTTTTAATAATCATTTTCAATACTCTGCTCTTTCTTCTCATTTTTGTTCATATTCAACTATATATTTTCAAATATTCCAATAAGTTTCAGTTAGTATCGTATTTATTGAAGTTATAACTTTCTTTTTATTATTAGAAATAATTTTTCATATTTCTTTTATAAGATTAATATAATCAGTTTTTATAATATTTTTACTCATAACCTAATTGCGTTAAATTTTTTAAATTAATTTGCTTTTTATTAAACTTTTACATATAATATTTATGTATCACGACAAAGGAGTCTTCGAAAAGTGTAAGTGCTTTAGAACGGCTCTTTTTTATTGTATTTAATTTTTTCTTTTGTTCTATTCCTCCCTAATATGGGAAGTTAGGTGGTTTAAAATATTATAACCCACCTTTGAATTTCCTCCCTAAGATTAGGGAGGAAGGCTACAGAATTGTCTGTTTTTTAATTTTTTCTAAAACTAAATTTATATTATTAAAAATATCTTCATTTTTAATTCTAATAACTGTTATTCAAGATTTATTCAATAGCTTTTCTTTATAAATATCTAATTGAATTATATGTTCTGTATTATGAATTCATCAATCAATTTCTATTATAAGTTTTTTATCTTTACAATAAAAATCAGGAATGATAAATCTATTTAATCAAGTATCTTCAGTATATATACATTGGATTTTGTCTTAAAAACTTAATTCATAATTTTTTATCTTTTAATTCATTCCATATTATTTTCTCAGCCACTGTCATGTTTTTTCTTAATTTTCTTCATATTTCAACTATATAATCTGGTACTGTATACATTTTTATTTAAATTAATTGTTCTATTCCTCCCTAATTTTAGGGAGGTTAGGTGGGTTAAAGTTAATATAACCCATCCTTGAATTCCTTCCCTAAAATTAGGGAAGGAGGCCACATATATATTTTTTTGTTTTTTTTCGGTTTTATATTTTGTTCTATTCCTCCCTAATTTTAGGGAGGTTAGGTGGGTTAAAAATAACCTAATTGCGTTAAAAAATTAGAAAGTTTTGCACTTGTTTCATCTCTATCTTTTTCTATCTCTTTTACGGAAACACTATATTTATCCCAAAGATTTTCAAAAAAACTAATAATTGCTTGTTTTTCTCTTTTTAAATCTCTTTCTAAATAACTAAAAAGTAATTCTTGCCATTGTTGTTGTCTTACTAGTTCTTTTACTTGTTCTGGTGTACAGGACTTTCTCCAGTTTTCTACTGCTTTTGTTATTTCTTGTTTTATTGATTTTATTTTATTTTCTATTTCTTTTAATTCATCTTTGTATGATTTTGGTATTTTATATTCTTCTTCATTATTTTCAGCTTCTGTTTTTTCTTCTTCTATCTTTGCATTTATTTCATCTTTTTTACTTTCTTGTACATTGAAACTATTGTCTAAACTAGAAAAATATTTATTTATTATAAACTTTTCATCTATTAAAGTATTTACAAATCAAAGTGATTTAACTGTTTTTAAATCAAATTTTAAATCATTCCACCAGTTAGCAAAAATTCCTGCTAATTGATGTTCTGTGAATACTTTTAAATTAGATAAATCTTGTTTAATAGTTGATAAATATTTTTTTCTAAAACTATATAAATCTAAACCATTGTCTATAGTTTGTAAATCTTGCCACATAGTATCATAAAACTTTTGTAATGTTGATTTTATAGAGTTCTCTTTAGTTATGATTCAGATATCTTGTTCTATTATTTCACTTATATTTTCTTTTTCTTTTATTTCATCTTTAAATTTATAAAAATCACCTCATAATTTTCTGCCCTTTTCAAGGGAAGTACCCGAGGGGGGTAGGGATATTAGTAAACTAGTTACATCAAAATTTAATTTTTCTATAAAATCTTTTTTACTATCTATTTCTTGTTTTGGGATTCATCAGTTTAGATGAGCTACAACATTTTGAGGTTCTACTTCTGGAGAATTATCTACATATCTTCTAATATTTAAATTGAAATCTTCTTCTTTAAATCATTGTAAATCTATAATTCTAGAATATTTGTCTAATTCTATTTTTTGTCTATAAATATTAGTTATTTTTTCTATATCTTCTTGTCTAAGTTTATTTTGATTTTTTCATTCTGCGTATTCTCTATCAGCATTTATTACTAATACTTTTCCTTGTATTTCTGGAGATTTATTTTTATTTACTACTAATACACAAGCAGGAATTCAAGTACCATAAAAAAGTCATCCTGGTAATCAGATAATGGCTTCTAGTAAATTATTTTCAAGTAAATATTCTCTATAAACTTTTTCAGGTCAACCTCTAAATAATACTCAGTGAGGGAGAACACAAGCTAGTTTTCATTTATTTTTTAAACTAGAAACCATATGTTGAAAAAACATAAAATCTGCTTTTGATTTTTCTGGCATCATTACTTGAAATCTTTCTTTGTGTTCTAGATTTGCTTCTTTGTAATCTTGTGAAAATGGGGGATTCGCTAGTATTTTATCGAAATGTTTTATTTCTCATCATTCTTTATGAAGAGGATTTATTAATGTATCATCATTTTGAATATCTTGATTTGTCACTCAGTGAAGTATCATATTCATTTTACATATTGCCCAAGTAGTACCATTACTTTCTTGACCATTTAAAAAAATATTACTAGAATTTTCTTGCTCTTTTACAAATTCTTTTGCTTGAATTAAAAATCACCCACTTCATACAGTAGGGTCATAAATAGTTTCTCCAGATTTAGGCTCTACTATCTGTACTAGAAGTCTAACTACTTCTGTAGGAGTATAGAATTCTCCACCTTTTTTACCTGCACTATCTGCAAAGTATTTTATTAAATATTCATAAGCAGCTCAAAGTAAATCTGGGAATTCAAAATCTTCATTTCTAAGTCTTATTTTATTAAAATGAACTAAAAATTCTCATAATTTAGTATCTCAAACTTTAGTTTTTCATTTTTTTACATTGAAATCTATATGAGTAAGTACTCAATCAAGTGTTTTTGGATTAGCTTCTTCTAATGAATGAGTTGCTTTATTTAAATAACTTCATATATCTTGTTTTTGATTTTTTAAGTATTCCCATCTGGCATTTTCAGGAACAAAAAAATTAAATTTTCTTGATATACTTTCAGTTTCTATTTTTGATTCTTCTTTAGTTAGTCAATTAGAAATATTTTTATTAAAAGTTTTTTCATATTCTGCTTCAAATTCATCCGATAATCTTTTTATAAAAAGAATACCAAAGATAAATTCCTTAAATTCTGAGGCATCCATTTTACCTCTAAGTATATCAGCACTTTCAAATAAATGACTTTCTAGTTGTTGTAAAGTAAGTTTAAGCATAATATATAGTAAAGAATATTGTAATTATAAATATAAACATTTATTTAATTTTTACAATATTATGACGATAAAAAAAGAGAAAATTTATTTTCTCTTTTTTGTATTTGGTAGTATTTTAAAAATTAATATAACCCACCTTTGTACCAGGGCTCTATTATATTCTAAAATTTTAATAACCCACCTTTGAATTTCCTCCCTAATATTGGGGAGGAAGGCTACAAATATATTTTTTTGATTTTTTCTGTTTTGTGTTTGTTCTATTCCTCCCTAATATTAGGGAGGTTAGGTGGGTTAAAAAAGGATGTTAGGTGGGTTATTTATAAGAATAAAAAAATAAGCATTACTTTAGTCACTGGGGACTACTTGAAGTAATACTTATCTTTATTTTCTTTTTAGCTTTTTTAGTGCAAATTAGCTTATCAAAGCTATATTTGGTACCTGGGAAGGGAATCGAACCCTCACAACCGAAGTCGGGGGATTTTGAGTCCCCTGTGTCTACCAATTCCACCACCCAGGCGAATTTTATTAAATATGGTGGAGCCGTACAAGACGGCCCCATAAATCACACTTAAATATGTGTAGGCACATTATATACAAAAGTTATTTTTTGCAAATTTATTATTAAAATATATAATTATATAGAGTTTCCTAAGTCTTAATTAATATATATGATTAATACATCACAATTAAGTTAAGTTAAATTTAAAATTTGAAGCCTCCTTCCCTTAGACATAAGGGAAGGAATTAGGCCTTTAGGTCATCCTGTGGACAAGGATGGGTTACTATAACAAAATAACAAAATGAAAAAAATAACAATAATTTGAAGATTTGATAAAAAAGAAAATTTTTGATTTTTAATTCCAGAAGACAAAATTAAATATAATGTTGATTTTTTTGTTGCTCTTAGAAACTCAAATAATGCTTGAAATGGTGATATGGTTGAAGCGACTGAAGTAAAAAGTAGATGAAAAAGTAGGGAAGCAATAATTACAAAAATAATTAAAAAAAGTATAAATCAAAATACCTGAAAAAATACTGATTTCTCCCTTTCTCAAAGGAAGCGCCCCGAAGGAAGTACTCTTGGGGTATACCCGCAGGGGGAGGGATTAAAAGAGATTGGCAGTCACGAGGTACGAGGGGATGGATTAGACAATATCATCTGAATATATTCTCAATGAAAATGAGATTTTTGATTTATAGATGTGGATTGAGTAGAAAAATGATATTTTGTATTTTCTCAAAATAAAAATTCGGCATTAGATTGAGACAAGGTTGAGGCTAGTGTTAAAGTTTTTAAGTGAAAAACTGAGGCTACTATTATTAGAGTAATTGAAAGAAAATTAGAATTAGTTGTTTGAGAATATTTACCATGAAAATGAAATAGTTTTTGATTTGTTATTCCTAATAATCCAAATATAAAAAATGATATTTTTGTTGCTTGAAAAAATTCTATGGAAGCACAAAAAGGTGAAATAGTTTGAGTTCTTGTTACAGATTGGAAAAGAAAAAATCCTGAATGAATAATAAAAGAAATTATCTGAAAAAAATGAGATAAAAAAATAGAAGTATTATGATTAATAGTTGAAGCATGAGTAAAAATAAAATTTAGCGATGAAGTAATAAAATTTGCTGAAAAAATCCCCCTATCTCAAACTCTAGTCCCTCACCATAACCCTCTCCCCGTGGGCGAGGGAATAGACCAGAAAGGAGTAGACCAATTTGTAGCTTCTTCTCTCCCTTGGGGGGAGACTGAGAGGGGGACTGATATTAAACTGGAGACTGAGAGGGGGATTAGAAAAGATCTCATTAATTTATTTACTTTCACTATTGATTGAGAAGATGCAAAAGATTTGGATGATGCTATTTCTATTGAAAAATTAGATGTATGAGGTTATAATCTCTATGTTCATATTGCAGATGTAAGTCATTATGTAACAGAAAAAAATCCACTAGATGTAGAAGCCTATAAAAGGGCTACGTCTATTTATTTGGTAGATAGAGTTATTCCTATGTTACCAGAAAAATTAAGTAATGATTTATGTAGTTTGAATCCACATACTGAAAAATTGACTCTTACTTGTGAAATGCTCATATGAAATAATTGAAAAATAAAATCACAAAAAGTATATGAATCAGTAATTAAAAGTGATTATAGATTAACATATAAGGAGGTTGATGAAATTTTATCTGGAGAGTGACAGAATCTGCTTTTCTGATGAAAAATCACTCCAAAATTAATTCAAACACTTCAAGATGCAGAGGAACTAAAAGAAAAAATAACAAAATATAGAACTGGTTCTTGAGTATTAAATTTTGAATTTCCTGAAACAAAGATTATTTTGGATGATGATTGAACTCCCTCAAGTATAAAGGAGTATCCAAGATTTAACTCAAATAAATTGATAGAACAATTCATGGTAAGTGCAAATGAATCAGTTAGTAAAGAATACTCAGATATACCTTTTTTATACAGAATACATGAAGAACCTAAGCAAGATGATATGGTAAGTTTACAAAATACTCTTAATTTATTCTGAATAAAATTTGTATTTAAAAATGCAGACACAAAAGAATTTGATAAATTATTAGAAATAGTCTCTAAGCTTGAAGAATGATCAAGAATATTTTTAGAAAAAACTATTTTGAGAACTCTTTCAAAAGCTATTTATAGCAATGAAAATTTATGACATTTTGGTTTATGACTAAGTTATTATAGTCATTTTACATCTCCAATTAGGAGATATCCAGACTTACAAATTCATAGAATAATAAAAGAAAAACTACATAATAAACTAAATAAAAGTAGGGTAATTCATTATAAATCAATTTTAGAAGAAGTAGCAAAACATACTTCTGACAAAGAAAGAAAGGCAGAAAAACTAGAATACAAAGTTAGAGACTTCTATATAGCAAAATTTTATAAAGATAAAATAGGTGAAGAATTCGATTGAATAATAAACTGAGTTATTCCAAAATGATTTTTTGTAATATTAAAAGATACAGCAGAATGATTTGTTGAATTACAAAGAAGTGAGTATAATGATAGTTTCAAAGAACATCTAGATTTATTTACATGAAAAAAATATAGATTATGAGATAAAATTAGAGTCAAATTGATAGAAGTGGATGAAACTTTATTTAGATTAACCTTTAAAGTGTTATAAAATTTGCAATAATAAAAAAATTATGTTATGGTATAGTAATACAATTATAATATAATTAAATAATATGAGTGAAAAACAATGATCACACGAATCAAATAATGGTCTGAAATATGATTTAAATAGGAATGTTGATTCAGAGGTAAATAGATTTTTAGCAGATGGCACTTTGCAATCATCAGAAGCTAAGGCTTTGAAAGAAATATATGATAAAAATTTTTGAGATCGTATTATAATATCAAAAGTAAATCTAAAAAAAATAAGAGACGAAATTTGATCTATAGAAACAGATGGATATTTAACCGTGAGAGAACAAAATCGTTTAGGTGAAATAGCTAACTGAGAATGAAACAATAAATTAGCAACAAAAGAAGAATGAACATTACCATTAGATAATCAAAAATGATGAACTGAGAAAGACCATTCAAAAGAAAAACCTAATCCTAATAAATGAAAATCAGAATCATCATGAAATTTTTGAGATTTTGACTGATCTGGTAAAAAATGAGGAACACCAAACAAAAGAATTAGTTTTCCTAGCCTTTTTAATTTTGGGTCAAAAAAAGAATCAACACCTGTACAAGAAGAACCTACAAGTTTAAAAACTAATCAAGCATCTATTTGAAGTAATCCTTCACAAGAATGAGATTGAAAAAAAGAAAAATCTCAGAAATTACCAAAATCAAGAGAAGCGATTTTGAATAATCCAGCATTTTCTAATAGATTAGATCAGGTCTGTAGCAAAATTTGAGCAAATAGAGAAGATTTAATAAAGGTCATGATTGCTGAATCATGATTAAATCCTAAGGCAGTTAATCCAATCTCAAATGCGACAGGATTAATTCAATTTATGCCAGATACTGCTAGGGGATTATGAACATCAATTTCAAGCTTAAGAGGTATGTCAGCTATACAACAATTGGATTATGTAGAAAAATATTTTGTTCAAAGTTCCAGATGAGTTCCTTTAAATACTATAGAGAGTTTATATCAAGCAGTTTTTTATCCAGTTTCTCTTAGTAAATGAAAAGATTTTGTATATTGAAGTGAAAAATCTATTTGATATGCTAAAAAAGTTGCAAAACAAAACCCTGGTATTAGTAAGTTTTCTAATAAACCTGGTCGTTTGATTGATCAGATTGCTTTCTCTAAATATGTAAATGACCATGTTTCAAAATATACAGTTTAAAAAAAATATAATCTATATAAAAATTATTGTGAAAATAATTAATATTTTACATTTAATAACTTTATATGATTAAATTGATAGAAGTTGATGAAATTTTGTTTAGATTAACATTAAAAGTGTTATAAAATTTGCAATTATAAAAAAATTATGTTATTGTATACTTATACAATTATTTCATAATATAATAATGTGAGTGGACCTGAATGATTATCTCAATCAAATGAAGGATTGAAATATAATACTGATAGTAATCTTAATCCAGAAATAGAGTCTTTTTTAAAAGATGGTACTTTGACCTCTAATGAAGCAGATGCATTATTAAAAATTTTAGATTCAAATAAGGAAAAAAAAGTTGGAATAAAAAAAATAACAGAAAAAAATCTATGAGATCTGAGACATTCAATATTTTCATTCAAAAAATGAAATAAATTGAATGATGAAGATATAAGATTATTAAGAGATAAATCAACCAAATGAACAGTTAAAACTGCCCCAGAAATACAAACAACAGAACAACCAAAAGAACAAGAAGCAAAAGAGCCAAAACCTGATGATAGAGCAACAAAATTATCATGACATTTTTCAGATTTTGACTGATCTGGTAAAGAATGAGCGACATCAAACAATGGAATTAGTTTTCCTAAACTTTTTGATTTTTGGTTAAAAAATAAAGATGAAACAGAAAAAGCGGAATCACCAGCTAGTGAACAAACAAAACCAAAGACTACATCAGAAACAAATTATAGGTGAATGGATTTGTCAAATCTGGATTTTAGACCACAAGCAAGTAGGTTCCCTAGGGAAGCAAGTGTGAAAAATAATAATCCAGCGTGAATAACTCGGAGTCCTACATTTGCAAAAGTATTGACTTCGAATTGAATAAAATTTTATAAATGAACAGCTCGACCAGCAAAGGAATGATGATATTATTTTTGATTTCCAAATGTTGAAGAATGAATGAAAGCATACAATTTTTTATGGGAGAGAAAATTAAGTAGGATGTGAAATAAAACATTTTGAGATTTTGCAAAAAATTGGGCTGTAGATACTCGTTCATATAGATCAGAATTTCGTGAAGAATGGGATAAAGAATTTAGAAATTTACCAAAAGAAGTTATTGCTAAAATAAAAGAAAGACAGATGTTAATCGAAGCTCCATGATATTGAGAGTTAATGAGAGAAGCTTATTCTAAATATGCAAGCAATTTAAATTCTAAAGACAGATCAACAACGGTTTAATCATACAATATTCTTTTATTTGCATTTAATAAATATATATGATAAAATTAGTAAGAATATTTTATATTTTTACTTTTTTTTATGTATATAATTAGCCAAATTAAAAGAAATTTATTACAATTGTTTTGTCTGAAAATTATTGAGGGGCAAAAATGAGCTCAAGAATCAACACCTGCACAAGGAAAATTAAAAGAATTAAAGAAAATTCCTACAAATGAAATATGAGTTTTATGACAATTAGATGAATTGTCAAAGGAAATAAATTCCCAAATTCAAATAGATACAGAAAAATTAAAGAGTATTACAAATAAAGAGTTTTTAGAAATGTCCAAAGATCAAAGACTACAGTATATTACAAAAAATAAAGTTTGAATAAACCAAATTATATCTTGAGAAGTAAAAGAATTAGAATTTACTTTTACTTTTGATGGTCACTACAACAAAGAACTTTATATGAAAACAACTATTTGACAAGTAGTTCCACAAGATGTAAATCAAATAAGTGTTGATTGAAAAGTATTTAATAGAGAATCGTTAGAATGAGAATTTTTTACAAGTAATCATGAAAGACTTATTATTTGAGAATGAGTTAAAGTACAAATACTTAAACTTAGAAACAAGGATGAAATTAGTAGTATACAAAGTGAGAATCAGATAAAAGTCGAAGAGTTCTTAAAAATTCATCCAGAGATCAATAATGAATTAGTAACAGAATCAATTAATAGGTGAATAGATCCAAAGTTTGCTTGAATAGTTTTTTGAGAGTTGGTAAAAAACACTCCTCAAAGTCAACTTTCTCAGGTATTAGAAGATGCATTTACTGAATTTGATAGAGTTAGATGAGATATATCAGCTTGAAAAGAATTTGCAAATGGCAGATATGATATGGATTTAACAATGACTTTATTACGTACATTTAATGAATGAAATTGGAGAATTATTGCAAAAAATGAGTTTTGATATAAAGAAGATCAAATTAAGTCAGTTGATGATGGTATTGTAGCAAGAAATGATAGATTACAGAAATTATGATGAATAAGTTTAAAAGAAAATGCAGATTTCATGGAAAATACTAAAACAGTTGCACAAGAAATTGAAAAAGTATATTGAATCCCATGGAAAGTTACTGCATGACAAGCAGCACTAGAATCAAACTGGTGAAAAAGTAAACTAACGACTCAAGCAAATAATTATTTCTGAATTAAATCATTTTGAAAATGAGCTAGTGTGAGTTTTAATTCTGCCGAAGTAAGAAATTGACAAACGAAAATGGAAAGATCATGATTTTCTGTATTTAGTGATATGAAAGAATGATTTGCTTGATATGCAGAATTTTTAATAAGAAACCAAAGATATAGAAATGCATTTAAGTACGCAGCAGATATTAGTCCAAGACCTTCATATTATCCAAGTGGATATGTTTGATATAGTCCTGAAAAATTTATTCAAGAAATAGCTAAAGCATGATATGCAACAGATCCTGATTATGCACAAAAGGTTATTCAAGTATGAAAAAGATTTGATAGTATTGAATAGTTTCAAGTTAATTATTTTACAAAATAAAATCTAGATATAATCCATTATAATTTAAAAATGATATTAAAATCAGTGCAACAAAAAATCAAATCCTATTTCTTAAAAAAAGAATCATACAAAAAAGAATCACAAAAACTTGCTGATTTTTTGGAAAATAAATGATTTCCTACTTATAAAACTTGAAGTAAATGTTGAGCTAATGTTTGAGAAGCATTGATAGATTTTTGAGTAAGTTGAATACCTAAAACATGAAGAGATTGATACAAATGGACAGAAATTTTAGATAAAAATGAAAATTTTATCAAAATAATTATAGATAATCCAGATAATGCATTTCCTTGATGAATAATTGTTTATGATAAATGATATTCAAAAAATGAATTGAGAAGAGATTATTGACATGTGGAGATAAAAACAAACAACTGATTTTGGTCATGATGAAAACAATATACAAAAGCAGGATTAAATATTAAATCTGGATTTATTGGTAGTGTGTATTATATGAAAGCAAAATAATGATTGTGAACTTTTATTCTAATCCCTCCCCCTGCGGGGACTCCCTATGGAAAAGGGAGAAATATTTTCAATTATTATAATTTACTCTATCAATTTTCAGAATTTACCTTAAACTTCTCCCTTTTTCAAAGGGAGTCCCTGTAACGCAGTGGAAGGAGTAGGATTAGCCCCAAAGTACTTAATTTTTTCCTTAACTTAATGGTATTGCTGACAAGGGGAGAGAAATTATGTCCGAAGGGAGGTATCCTGTAGACAAGAGAGAGGTAAATTTTCAAGGGTTAAAGCATAAAAAATGCTTTTCTTTTTTACAAAAACTTAAATATTAATACTATAATACAAAATATTAATAACAAATAATTATGAATAAATTCAAATATGCTATCAGTTTATTATTTACAAAGAAATTTATAGCAAAATTTATTGCTTACTTCATACTAATCTTGGCTTTCTATTTGCTTAAAGATTTTTTATGAATATTTTTTCTAACATTTATTTTTGCTTATTTATTTTTAATTTTAGCTGAATTTTTAAAGAATAAATTCGATATATTTCTTGCAGGTCATTGTATTAGACCAAAAGTTGGAGAAGTATTAAAAAAAGTGGTTGGTGTAAATTTTTTCATAATACTAGAATATATTATATTTGTATGAGCTATAATATTTATTGTTTCAGATTTGGTACCTAAACTTATAAATGAACTAACAGAATTACCTAAAAGTATGCCATTTTTATCACAGCCAATTAGTGCGATAACTGATAAATTAATAGAAATAAAAAATTTCAGAACAGAATTATGATGATCAATAGATGAAATTGTCACAAATCAAGATATACAAGTAGTTATTGATATACTTCGAAAATTAAAATCAGCTTCAGTTGTTTTTATGCAAATAATGATTTCTTTAATACTTAGTTTAGTTTTTTTAATAGATAGAGAAAGATTAAAACAATATTTACTTGGAATAAAAGAATCTAGTTTCAAATTTTTGTATAAGGAATATAAAATAATAGTAGAAAAAATAGTTAAATCATTTTGACTTATATTCAAAGCACAGGCAATAATAGCATTTTTTAATTCATTATTAACAATTGTTTGATTGGTAATTATATGATTAATTCATGGAGGGGGATTTCCTTATTTATTGACTTTATGATTGTTTGTATTTATAGCTTGATTTATACCTGTTTTGTGAGTTTTTATTTCAAGCATTCCTATAATAATTATTGCTTATACCACTATATGATGATTTAGTGTTGTCATAGAAGTATTATTTTTAATAGTATGAGTTCATCTTTTTGAAGCATATTATATGAATCCAAAAATAGTATCAAAATATTTAGAATTACCAGTTAGTCTAACATTTATAGTTTTGATTATGTCAGAACACTTATTTTGAATAGCCTGACTACTTATATGAGTAAGTTTATTCTATTTTTCAGTATGATTACTTAGGGACTTAGATAAAGTTTTTAAAAAAAAGAATAAAAGACACAGAAGATCCAAAGTTGTTTCATGAATAGAAAATAAAGATAAACAAGTCGTTAAATAGAAGAGCTTTGAAAAAGAGCAATTAAATAAGTTAAAATAAGACTATTATCTTTCTGGCGTGAAAAAATATCACCAGAAATAAACTAAATCTTAAGTTCAACTAAACAAAATCTAGCACATAGTTTTTTAATGTACCTATCCTTAGTTCTAAATCAATGAGATT
>Ga0247840_10004834_pt1 | contig 20846 bp, 9 predicted proteins | sample LaCruzMarch2015__FD_192404 | JGI IMG/M metagenome (GOLD analysis project Ga0247840, IMG submission 192404) | Freshwater microbial communities from meromictic Lake La Cruz, Castile-La Mancha, Spain - LaCruzMarch2015_17m | ecosystem: Environmental > Aquatic > Freshwater > Lake | place: Spain... | reverse complement strand
TGTTGGCGGGATCGGCGGCGAGGTTGCGATGTTCGTGGGGATCGGCCGAGACATCGAAGAGCTCGAACTCCGGAGGATTGTCGACACGATCGTAAACCTCGCGGATCGGGGAGCCCTCGTATTTCGGAGACTGAACCTCCCACCAGGCATAGCAGTAGTTTTTCGGCTCCAGTGGGTTTTCGCTTTTGCCGCCCTCGATGTTGTGGATCAGGTGGTATTTCCCCTCCTGGATCGTATAGCGAGGGTAGAAATGCCATGGCACATGGGTGATGAATTCGGTGAACACTTCCTTTCGCCACGCCGCGTTTCCCGGCTTGAGGAGGGGAAGCAGCGAGAGCCCGGTCTGGCGCGGGTCTGTTGTCTTCGCCCCGGCGGCCGCGAGGAACGTGGGAAACAAATCCACCGTGGATACCGGCTCGTCGCGCACGAGGCCGGGCTGGTCGTGTCCAGGCCAGCGGATCATCAGCGGCGTTCGCGTCGCGGTTGCATAGGCCGACATCTTGCCCCGGGTGACATCCGGACCGTTGTCTCCGACAAAAATGACGAGCGTGTTGTCGCCCCCGAGGTTGCGCTTGTGCAGCATGTCCAGAAACTCGCCCACGCCCGTATCCAATCGACTCAAGGCGGAGTAGAAATCGGAATCCTCCTTGCGGAGATCCGGACTGTCCACGCCGAGAAATGCGATCGGTTTGGTCTCCTCGGGAGTGGGAGGATTTTCCGGAAGACCCAGCCGGAACCGCGGGAATTTCTCGTTCTTTCCAGGACCGTAAACACCATCCCCACCACCCCGGTGAGGGTCGATGTAGCTCATCACTAGAAAAAATGGCTCGCCCTCAGGCTGCGCGTCGAAAAATTTTTCCGCCTGCGCATTCATCCACCGCACATCGCGCTGCATGGCGATCTTCTGCATGTTGTTGACCTCGGCGGTATCCCACTGGAAAAGGTCGAACGGCTCGAAGTGGCTCTTGCCGATCATCCCCGTGCGATAGCCGAGCGCCTTCAAGGCGTTTGGAAGCTTCGGCACATCGTCGTGCATTTTTGCCCAGCCGGACTGCGATAGGCCGAACATCCTGTGCTGGTGGGGATAGAGGCCGGTGAACATGCTCCCGCGCGACGGACTGCACGAGGACACCGTCACGTGGGCATTGGTAAAGCGGACTCCGTCCTTTGCAAAGCGGTCGAGATTCGGCGTTTTTGCGGTGGGATCCCCGAAGCACCCGAGCTGCTGGCCGAGGTCGTCGGCGATAATCAAAATCAGGTTCGGACGTTCTGGCGCGGCAGCTGCGGGACTGCCATGAGTCGCCGCTAGCAGGATGACGAGGGGAAGGATAAAGCGCATAAAAACAGGGGAGGAATATTTTAAACACCGGAGCATATTTGACAAGTTTTCATCACCTAATCAGTATAAAATCCAATTCCATGCACCAACCGACACCTCCGGTTCACGTGGCCAGCCGGGACAACCGACGGTGGTTGATTCCTGGCCGCTCAACGATTCAGCATTTTGGAAAGAGAAGCTTTATTCTTCTGGCCGGACTCGGGTTGTTCGGTCTGCGGGCTTTCTGCCTGGACGTCGCGATAAAACCCGCCAACGGGCAGCCGCAGCTGGTAATCAACGGTGAACCGCAGGTGCCGCTTTCGTTCTTCGGCTGGGCTCTGGAGCAACCCCAGCGCACGGCAGTGGATGCCGACTGGCGCGAGGTGAACCTGCGTTTTGTCGCCGATGAGAACACAGACGGATTCGTCATTCTCTTCAACCGGATCGATGAAGGAATTCCCGGCAGCCTCTGGATCGACGATCTGCATGTGTCAACAGGCAACGAGCTCGATAAACCTGCGGTCGGCGCGGATCTCATGGAGCAGTGCGGCTCGCAACTGCCCGCCGGATGGGCACTCACATTCGGACGGAACGCAGGGGTCGATGCCTCGTGGGAATACGACGGCAAAGTGTTTGCATCCGGCACCAGATCGCTGCGGATTGATGTCCGGAAAAACCCTCCCCCGGGCTGGCTCGGCCTGGAAGTCAAAGGACTTCATCTAAACAAGGGGGAACTTTTCGCGGTCGCCTTCCGGACCAAGTCCACCATGCCCGGGTATGCCGAGGTGGTTCCGCTGGCGAACGGTCAGCGGACGAGCGGGACCAGAGATCCCGAAGAATCGCTCTACGCCCGACAGGTCCGCCTGGCCGCCGCCCACGGCATCCATATGCACCAGTTTTCGTTCCCTGTTCCATTCATCGGCAGCTCCGACGAGGCCGCGATGTATGAGGCGCTCGATCGCGCGATGGCGGTGACGCTCCGGGAAGATCCGCAGGCGATGATCACAATCCGGTTCGGGGTTGATGACGGGGGTAAATGGCGTCGGGCATTTCCGGACGAGTGCGAGACGCTGAGCGATGGTTTGAGGCTGTTCCCCTCCCCGTCCTCGCGGAAATGGCTGGAAGCCATGTCGCCTGCCCTCGACAAAGCCGTCCGGCATCTCGAGGAAAAATGGGGCTCCCATGCGGCGGTTTACATGCTGTCAGGAAAAAATACCGGGGAGTGGTTTTATCCCGTCTGGGAACCAGGGCAGCTTCCGGGATTCGCGCCGGCGACGCGCGACGGCTTCCGGCGCTGGCTGGAGAAAAAATACCGAACCCCCGAGGCGCTCGCCCAATCGTGGGGCCGGCCGGTTGCGGGATTCGACCAGATCGAACTTCCCGATGCGTCCGCACGGCGGTCGGCATCGCTCGGCGAATTTTTCGATCCGCGCAAGGATGCCGACCGGATCGACTTTTTTGATTTCTACAACGACGCGATGGCGGACGCGCTTTCCCTGCTCGCGGCAACCGTCAAGAATGCGTGCGGAGGCAAAAAGCCGGTCATGGCCTTCTACGGATACCTGCACGCGCTGGCCGGATCCCGTGCGGGGCTGGCACACAGCGGCCACCTGAAATGGAGCCGCCTTCTGCGCGATCCGAACATCGACATGTTCTGCGGCCCCAATGCCTACATCAACCGCGAACCCGGCGGCCCGGGCGCGTTTCACGGCCCGGTGGACGCCCTCGCGCCATACGGCAAGTTCTGGTTCTGCGAAGATGACACACTCACCCTGGCCGCGCCGATGACGGCGTTCCCCAAGGGCCGCTGCAGGACGGACCAGGAAGTCGCCGATGTCCAGCGCAGGAACTTCGCGCAGGATTTTCCCCGTGGTTTCGGCTGCTGGTATATGGATCTGCAAAATGCCGGATGGCTGCTCAATGACGCTTTATGGCAGGGCATCGGCACCATGAACCGGTTTTGGAAAGAGCACCTGAAAAACCCCCAACCCTACCGCCCGGAAATCGTGTTCCTCGCCGACGAGGTCAGCCCGCTCTACCTCCGCAGCGACACGCTTCTCCATCGCCTGCTTCTGGACGACATGCCGCGGCCCGTGTCGCAGGTCGGCGCGCCGGTCGGCTGGTCGCTCCTGGGCGCGTTTCTGGATGGCAAAGTTCCCCCGGCAAAACTTTACATTTTTCCGAACGCCTTCGTGCTGACTGCAGATCAACGGGCAAAGGCCCGGGACATCCTGCGCGCCCAAAAGGCGACGGCCGTCTGGTTCTACGCTCCCGGGTTGATCGACCCGACCACCCGGACCGCCGGAACAGAGACCATGCGCGAACTCACCGGCATGGACATCCTGCCCATGGGCCGCTCCGAAGGAAAAAGACTCCGCCTCACCAGCGGGCTCCCGTGCACATGGGAGGATCCCTCCGCAAAAGGAAAAATCCTCCAGCGCTGGCAGGTAAAACCGTCGCCGGGCGTGGAACCGCTCGCCTTGTATGAAGGCACACCCGGGTTGATCGGCGCGGCTTCGGTGCGGATCGACGGATGGCGTTCGGTCTACATCGCCTCCCCGACCGCCCCGGCGGAACTCCTCCGGCGGCTGGCGCGCGATGCGGGCGTCTGGCTGTATGACGAAGCCGGGGACACGATCCTGGGAGGCGGAAGTTTTCTAGGCATCCACGCCGCAAGCGACGGGTCAAAGTCCCTGCGCCTCCCGGAAAAAGTCACGCCCCGCGACATCATGACCGGAGCAACTCTCCCCGCAAGCGACAGGTTAGAATTCCCCATGAAGCGCGGCGAGACACGGATGTTCTGGTTAGAGAAGCCGTAACCACACGCGGGCCAGAGCGCCCGATGTTTGCCTGTGCCTCTCAGGTTTTCTCATATGAACCGGCGGCCGTCACACGGACGATTGATTTATCGCGAAAATTTCTCTGTCTGGGAGAATTGTTCATTGAACACAGGAATCGTTGCCTTTATTGGACTTCAGAACCCCATGCACAGCTTCTCCCAACTCTTGCGGAAGGGCAGAGCAAGTGAGAAATTCTTTTCATGCAGACTCCTCCCGGACCCCCAGCCGATTTGATCCCGCCCCGACGTTTTGCCAGGGGCCAGACAGGATTCACGCTGATTGAACTGCTGGTGGTCATTGCAATCATCGCGATTCTGGCGGCACTGTCCCTGCCGGTCATGGGCCGGGCGAGAGACGATGCAGTAGCCATCAAGTGCGCATCTAACATGAAACAGATCATGGCGGCCGCATTCCTGTTCGCCAGCGAGCACGACGGGAAATTACCCAGGCTGCATATCTCGAGGCCTGCCGCCGGGCCATATGTGGATATGACCATCCCTCTTGAAAAACACATTACCGACAATCCCAACGCCTATTTCTGGCAGGACATGCTCATGCCGTATATACAGAACTCTGGAGCTTTCTCTTGTCCCGCGTTGACCGAGGTGGCCGCCAACGGTGTCGGAGGCGGAAAAAGCACGAATCACCCGCTGGGTATCGGCATCAACTGGTATAGGATGGCACCGAACGACGGCCCTCCGGACTACACCTGGGTGCTCCAGGGACAAGTCCCAAAGCCAAGCCGCATGGTCTGGTTCACGGATGCCGCCGGAGGCCAGTTCCTCGCGGGCCCTTGGGACCAACGAAAGGAAACGCCTGGCACCGGAGGGTCGTATTTCGTGGGTTTCGACGTCAATGCTGGTGCGGGAGTGATGCCGCGCCACCACGGCAGGATCAACGTGGGGTTTGCCGACGGGCATGTGGCACAGACAGCGCCCGAAAAGATCAGGTGGGGAACTGAAGTCGAAGGTGATTACATCGGCTTCAGCTCGTATTAAAATCCGCCTCCTCCGATCACGTAGGCCATTCCGAAAACCAGGAAATTGCCAAGGCTACCAGGCGGGCTTGTAATCTATTCCATTGTTGTTTTAATGAATGGCTTCCGAAATTTCCCATCCCGATTATGAACCTCGCCTCCCTTAAAAAATCATCGCTCCTATTTCCGGTCCTTGCTGTGCTCATTGCATCATCGGCGGGTATCGCCCTGGCGGATGTCCAACTGCCCTCCATTATTTCCGACCACATGGTTCTAAAGAAGGGATCGAAGATTCCCATCTGGGGAAAAGCGGAGCCGGGCGAAGCGGTCAAAGTCACGCTGGGGGATGCATCGGCAAAGGCCACTGCCGACTCCTCGGGAAAGTGGACCGCCATCCTGGATCTGTCGGAATCCAAAGCGGGGCCGTTCACGCTGAATATCGCCGGAAAGAACCAGATCGCGGTCAATGACGTTCTGGTCGGTGAAGTCTGGCTGGCCTCCGGACAGTCGAACATGGCGATGATGCTCAGCGCCTCAATGGATGCGGAAAAGGAGATCGCGAATTCCGCCAACCAGCAGATCCGTCAATTCCGGGTGGACAAAGCCGAAGCCGCCGAACCGGCGGAGAACTGCAAAGGAGCTTGGACGGTGGCCGGTCCGGAAACCGCCCCCACATTTTCAGCGGTCGCCTACTTCTTCGCGAAACGCCTCAACAAGGAGTTGGGGAAACCCGTCGGCATCATCAATTCCTCCGTCGGAGGCACTCCCTGCGAGGCATGGACCAGCCCGCAGGCGATCGATACGGTGCCCCACCTCAAGCAAGCCCGCGAAACCGCTCTGAACGCCCTGAAGAATCCAGAGCCTCCTGCCGCCGGGAAAAAAGGGGCCAAAAAAAAGCCCGGTCGCTCACACTCCGAACCGAGTTGCCTCTTCAACGGGATGATCAGCCCGGTCATCCCCTATGCGCTCAGCGGAGCCATCTGGTATCAGGGCGAGGCGAATGGCCCCCGTGCCTGGCAATACCGCACCGCGTTCCCGATGATGATCACGGACTGGCGGACGCAATGGAAACAAGGCGACTTTCCGTTCTACTTCTGCCAGCTCGCAAACTTCGACAAGAACAAACTCCCGGATCTGGCTGACAGCCCGTGGGCCGAGCTGCGCGAGGCGCAAACCCAAGCGCTCAAGCTCCCGAACACCGGCCAGGCCGTCCTGATCGATGTCGGGGAAAAGGGTGACATCCATCCGCGGAACAAGCAGACCCCCGGTGACCGGCTCGCGATCATCGCCCTCGCCAATCAATACGGCCGCAAAATCCCGTTCAGCGGACCGGTCTTCCAATCGAAAAAGATCGAGAACGACAAAGTCCGCCTGAAATTTTCCCACACCGACGGCGGTCTCGTGGCCAAGCCACTCCCTGGCACGATCAACGTGAAATCCATGGATAAAAAAACCGGTAAGGGGATAACCGAACCGCTGGTCCGAAAGAGCCCGAACAGCGAACTGGAAGGATTCGCGATTCGCGGGGAGGACAAAACGTGGGTCTGGGCGGATGCCAAGATCGACGGGGACTCCGTCGTCGTCTGGTCGGACAAAGTTCCGAAGCCGGTGGACGTCCGCTACGCATGGGCCGACTACCCGGTCTGCAACCTTTATAACAAGGCAGACCTCCCAGCCTGCCCGTTCCGCACCGATGAGGATCCGGCCGTCACTCGTGACGTCGTCTACTGATCGTCCAACGGACTTCCGGAAAAATCTGAGCTCGGCTGGACGGCTGATGGTTTCATCGGCCTGCGGATGATTTCGCGAAACCAGCGGGGCATTCCCGGGTTCCATTGCGTCCAACCGCTGTACTACTGAAACGATTCTCTCCCGCCTCAATGGACGCCCGACAACACAACCTCTCCTCGCAAATGATCTCCAGCAAAGCCACTCTCCCCTCAGCCTTCATTCTCGCGTTGATTTTCCTCGCGCCTCCGCGCCCGGCATCGGCGGATGTCAAACTCCCGGCCATCATCTCCGACCACATGGTGCTCCAGAAAGCCGGCAAGGTTCCGATCTGGGGCAAAGCGGATCCCGGCGAGGAAGTCACGGTATCCATTGATGGAAAAACGGCGAAGGCCACGGCAGCCACTGATGGCCGGTGGATGGTTTCGCTGAACCTTGAAAATTCCGCCCCCGGGCCGTTTGAAATGACCGTCGCGGGGAAAAACAAACTTACCATCAGCGATGTCGTCGTCGGAGAAGTCTGGATCGCCTCAGGCCAGTCGAACATGGTGTGGGTTCTGAGCTCAACGACCGGTGGAGCTGCGGAGGTCGCCCAATCCGCCAACCCGCTTCTCCGCCAATTCCATGTCAAGCTGGTTGCTTCGCCGGAATCTCTGGACGATACCGAAGGCCAATGGGTCGCCGCTTCTCCGGAAACCTCGGGCAATATTTGCGCGACCGGTTATTACTTCGCCAAGAAACTCCAGAACGAGCTGAAAGTCCCGGTCGGGCTTGTGCAGACCTCGTGGGGAGGAACCCCGGTCGAGGCGTGGGCGAGTGTCGAGGCCATCGACAGCGTGCCCGCACTCAAAGCCTCGCGCGAGCGGCTTTGGACCGCCGACCGGGAATACCCGGCGAAAAGAAAAGCCTTCGTCGATGGCATGGCGGCATGGACCAAAGACAACGGACGCGAGGACAGGCCGGCTGCCGATGTCTCCTCGTTTGCCGGAATGGATGTCTCCCCCGAAGGATGGGCTCCAGTAAAGATCCCGGGAGCCATCACTGGTGCCGGACTTCCACAAGCCGGAGTTGTCTGGCTGCGAAAGGACGTCACGGTCCGCAACACCGGGGAAAATCTTCAGCTCAGCCTCCCGATCGATGGATACGACATTGTCTATTGGAACGGGGCGCTCATCAAGCAGACGACCTTCCGGAATTTTCCAGGCATGGGGTCCGTCCGAAAATGCGACATCCCGCCCGACAAGCTCAAGGCGGGCAGAAACGTCCTTGCCATCCGGCTCTACGAACCGGTCGCCCCGGCGAAATTCACCGCTCCCCCACTTGCCGGGCTGACTCCTCTCTCCGGCGAATGGTCGGCGAAACCGGAATACACATTTCCTCCATTGGAAGCGGATAAAAAGGTAGTAAAGCCTCCGGCGAACCCCTTGGCGCCGAGTCATGTGGCCAGCCACCTCTTCAACGGCATGATCTCGCCGATCCTCCCGTATGCTATGAGCGGCGTGATCTGGTATCAGGGCGAAACCAATGCCGAGCGGGCCTGGCAATACCGCACCTCATTTCCTCTCCTCATTGCAGACTGGCGCAAACAATGGAACAAGGATTTCCCGTTCTACTTCTGCCAGCTTGCGAACTTCAAAGACAAAAAGCCGGAGCCCGGGGAAAGTTCGTGGGCGGAGCTGCGCGAGGCGCAATCCGACGCGCTCAAGTTGCCGAAAACCGGACAGGCCGTGCTCATCGACATCGGGGAAGCTGCGGATATCCACCCGAAGAACAAAAAAGATGCGGGCGAACGCCTCGCGCGGATCGCTCTGGCAAAAGATTATGACCGGAAGATTCCGTTCAGCGGGCCGATCTATCAGTCCATGAAGATTGAAGGCGGCAAAATCCGGCTGACATTTTCTCCTGGAGACGGTGGGCTTTTCGCAAAGCCGCTCCCGGCCACCTACGATGTCAAAACGGTTGCCGGAAAAACCGCTCCACTGGTCCGCAACAGCCCGAACAGCGAACTCGAGGGATTTGCCATTTGCGGAGCCGACCACAAGTGGGTCTGGGCGGATGCCAAGATCGAAGGGGATTCCGTCGTCGTCTGGTCGGACAAGATTCCGGCCCCGGTCGCCGTCCGCTACGCATGGGCCGACAACCCGACCTGCAACCTCTACAACAAGGCCGGCCTCCCCGCCGCGCCATTCCGCACGGACAGCGACCCGGCCGTGACGAAGAATGCGGTTTACTGACAAGATGAATAAAATCTCCTGCCTGATGGCTTCGTTGGCCGTTCTTGCAACGGGCCTCGCCATGGGGGACCCCCTAAAGCCCGACCGACCGCGCGGGATTTTTGTGCTCTCAGGTCTGGGAGGAGCACAGGGAGGAACGGAAAAATCCCGGCAAATCATCGGGCAGGTTCGCAATCTCGATTATGTCGAGGGGGTGACAATCGGATTTTCCTGGGCAGATACCGAGCCCTCGCCCGGACAATACGATTTCTCCAAGGTGGATGCCGCCCTCGCCGCCTTGCAGACCTCCGGAAAAAAGCTGAACGTCGAGGTGTTCGCCGTCGAGGTTCCCCAGCATATCGTGGCGCGGCTGCCGGATGCGGAAATATGGGAATCACATGCTCCCGGGCGAAGAACGGTGAAAACCGCCGTGCCATGGAGCCAGACAACATTGAAGGCATGGCGAGAATACATGAAGGCGCTGGCCGACCATCCCGTTTCCCTGCCGGATGGATCCAAGGTGCGTTTCAGTGAGCACCCGGCCCTGATGATGTTGGACTCGCCGGTTGTCGGCATCCAGGGGATCCGGGATCTGTCGAAAAAATTAACCTCTCTCCCGGGGTATGACCGCAAACGATTCGTGGATTCCGTGGTGGAATCGGTCCACGCCACCCGCGACGCTTTTCCCTCCAAATTTGGATTTCTGAGCTTTTTCAGGATGGATGATTCCAAAAATTCACCGCCGCTTGAGCAGGAAATCATGGACCGTTTGATGAAGGACTTCAATGGACCAGGACAGCCCAGCCTGGGCTTCTTCCAAGAAACCCTCAGCGACTCCATCCCGCGGTCGGACGGCCTTGGAAAATACCTATCCGATGTCAAAGACCGCACCTACATTGTCTTTCAAGCGAAGACGGCCTGGTCGAGACCGTTCACGGGAGCGGAAACCGTTTCCAGCGGTAAGGCGGCGGTCGGCATTCAATTCGCCTACGAAACCTACAAGGCCACCTATGTGGAAATCTACTTGCCGGATGTGCTCGATCCGGCACAAACGGCAAGTCTCAGAAAGTGGAATGATATCCTCATGGGCCGGAACGTTCCTGAAAAGCCCTGAGCCTGCGCCGCCCGTTTTTTTCGAACGCTTCACATTTTTGACGGGACTTTTTTATCCTGAAACGGTTTTTGGACAGAATTAACAAGATGCACAAGATTCTGGGAAAGGCAGTTGCAGAAATGGCTTGGAAATATTTTTGTCCGCCGCGCATCCGCAGTAAATCAATCCAGTAAATCCTGTTAATCCTGTCAAAATTCTTCAATCGTTGGATTCAGGTTTATAATTCGAACCAATCGAAACAATCTTGAAGGATCACTTCTCGACAACAATTCCGGCTGACCGGAGGTTCACAGGCCCAAGGAGCCCCGACGGCAGGAGATCCTCGTCACCGCCGTAGAATTTCCAGAGCAGGAACGTGGTGCGCCCGACCGGGCTTTTGCCGTTTGCCTTGACCCAGTCAGGAATCGATTTGATCGGCCCGCCGGCTGCCCAAGGCGGCATCTGCTTGCTGTAATTCAGGGCCGGATCGGGATGCAGTTTTTCATCACCGATGAGGCGGTTCGGCCAGAGATTCGTCACCTTTACCTCCAGAATGTTCTCTCCGGCCTTCAGCGCCCCGGTAGCGTCCACCGAATACGGCGGCTTCCACAGGGTCCCGAGGTTTTTCCCGTTCAGGGAAACCTCCGCGATATTTTTCACGTCGCCCAGATCGAGCACGACCTGACTGCCAGATACTTTGTCGGCTTGGAATGCCGTCGTATAGGTCGCCGTTCCGGAGAAATATTTGATCCCGGGATCCTCGGAATCCGCCCATGAGACAAGTTTCGGGAACACGGCCTTTTCGGGAGCGCCTCTGCCGGGAGGGAAGGAGAGATTCCACGGGCCGGTGATTTCCTTGATCGTTGCAGCGGGGGAAACGACGAGTTCGATTTTCTTCCCCGAAGCCGTGGTGGCGGAGTAGTCACCCGCCTCTCCCGAGAGGAGGCGCAATTCTCCATTCGCCCGTGCAAACTGCGGGGCGGGAGCCGTCCGGGTTTGTGGCGGAGCGCCCATCAGCCCGGTGATGGCCGCGCCATCAAGCGGTTTGGAAAATCCCGCCACGGCGGCGGTTTCACCCTGAAACGCCGGAACCCGGCGGGTGTGCTGGACGCCGATCGATGGACGGGCCGCAACCGGGCACTTCACGCCGGAAGCCACCTCCTTCCCGTTCAGGAACAATGTGGGAACGCCGTCATTGACCACCAGCGCGACATGAGTCCACCCGGAAAGATCGGCCGAATGGACGAGAAGCGGCGCAAACAACCTGGCAGCATGCGCAAGCACGACCACACCATTTGTTCCCGCCACGAGCCCGATTCCGGCCGCCCCATCTGCAAAAACCTCATGCCCGGGCACGGGATAGATCGCGTAATTCATCCCTGCGGGAGAAACGCCCCTCAACCCCTGCTCGGGGAGGTCAATCGGCGTGCCTGGCTTGATCCATGCCGACATCGTGAACGACCCGATGGCCGACGGATCGGCGGCGGCGGGCGCGGATTCGACTGTCGGCTTCGGTGCCGGTGCGGGGAACACGGGGGCCCCGCCGAGACTCAATGCCGCGATCGCATCCGGACTCGCCGGCTCGCGGAACACTACAAAAACCGAGCCCGCCGGGTCCAAATGAAGCGGGACTTCCGTGATGTCCTTGTCCTGGCGATACACCGCCGGACGCACGATCGAACCGGTGGAAGGATCCCAGAACTCCGGCGCTTTTCCGGCGGTTCTAAAGCGAACGACCGAATCCACAGACGCCTTGCTGTCCGCGTTCGCGACAAAATAAAAATCCGCGTTTTCGTCGCGACGGTGGATGTAGCGGAGCTTTGCAGCCCCGGTTGATGAATAATCAAAATCCGGCGGGGTGATCCCGGCCAGCACATCCGCCAGAGAGATACCGAAGACCACGCGGCCTTTTCCGATGCGGTTTTCCGTGACGGATTTCCCGTCGATTTCCCCCCAGAGTTTGTCGGCAATTTTGCGAAGTTCGGCGTCCTGTTCCTGCCAATCCTTCAACCCCGGGGTGCGGATCGGTTTCGGTCCGATCGCGGTCGCCCCGGCCTCGACAAGCCGCTCCACCGCCTGGATCGCCGGCAGCGTCATCTGCTTGCGGTCCGGCAGAAGGAGCACGCGATACCGCGCTCCGTGAGGCAGGACGAGGTCTCCGTTGTCCGCAACCGTGAGGCGGTTGAGGATCTCGAAATTGCATCCGTCGAAATCATATCCGGGAGGCACCGGATTCCAGATCCGGTCGCGGTGGCCGAGGAAATTCGGCGCGCCGTCACCGATGAAATACATCACGTCCCCGACAAATTTTCCGCTTTGCAGCAGCGACTGGCAGCGGGTGAGGTAATCGACCCACGCCTTTCCGCCATTCTCCCACCACGTGTTGGTCCGGTCGAAATTGATTCCGAAGGGGCCGAAGCACATGCCGGGTTCGATCCCGATATACGGCTGCATCGCGTAGCGGTGGATGATGAACCGGTTGATTCCCGTCGCGAACGCATGGTCGCCAAGCGCCTTGAAATCGAACGGAGCCTCGCGGAACCCGCCCTGCCCGGCCGTGAATGACTCCGCCCCGGCAATCGGTCGGTCGTAGATGTGCGCGGCCGATGCCGCGAGCTTGCAGTCGGGCCGCACCTCCGCAGGCATCCAGAATTCCCCGACATAAATATCCGTGTTCGCCGCGTAGTTGAGCGGGTCATACATGAACATCTGGCGACCGGCCGCCTCGCTCTGGAAAAGGACCCCGCTCTCGTGGCAGAGCCGCAACATCTCGCCGTAGAAATTGTCCGCGATCAGATCGCCCATCGTGCGGCGCACATCCCAGAGAAACCGCTCGGATTCCTCTGCGGATTCGACGATGCGTCCGGTCGTCAGCACCGGCAGCCATGGAGTCATCGAATATCCCCTGCGCATTTCAAATTCCTTCTGGAACCAATTGCTCCAGGTGTGGATGTTCGACTCCCAACTGTCGGTGTGGACGGAATAGATCGGGTTGCCGGGCGCGACGTTGTTGGCGGCGATCATTTTCTTGGCGAAAGAATCCCAATGGAACCGGATCGCCTCGCCGCTCATCTTATCCGCCTCGAGCCCCACACCCGCGTTCGTGCGCGGGGCGACATGCTTGGCGGTGCTGGTCATGCCAATACGAAGGATCTGCCAGCTTCCCTTCGGTGCTTTCCAGTCCAGCGTGCCGTCGGGGCCCAGCTTTTGGCTGAGATCGAGCATGGTGGTCATCGGGATTCCGCTGGCCTCCGCAGGTTCGCTCGCGGGATCGATCCACTTGGTTTCGCCGCCGTGCTCGCGCTCGCGCGCAAAGCCGGACTTGACCTCCCAGAGATGGACGCGCTGCTCGCCGAACAACTCGATCTCCGCAATCTCACCGGCGGCATTCGGGTTTTTCACCCGCACGCGGACCGCCACGGCGCTCTCGGGCGCAAACGAGACCGTCAGCGTCTGGCACGGCGCATCGCCGAGGCTGACGTTGAAATCGAACTCCGCAGCCGTGTGGAATGTTTTTCCGTCACTGGAAATCTCGACCGACGACGGCATCCCGTTCCCCATGCCGTAATTGATTTTGGGCAGATGAAAAACCATGCTCCCGACCTGCTGAGGCTTCTCAAAGACAAGTTCGATGGCGTCCTTTGGCAGTTTCGCCCCGGTGGCGGGGTTTCCATCGGTGAGCTCAGGAGCCGGTTTCCCGTCAACAACCGCATTCGCAGGCTTCACGGGACGGGCCGCATCCATCGGCACCGCCAGCACGGCAACCTCCTCGTAAAAATCCTCCTTCACCTCCGGCTTCGGCAGTTGGAGCGGTTTGTCGGACGGACCGGCAATCTCGGTCGTTGTCCACACCAGCTTCTTCATCGAGCGGTCCGGGGTGATCCACTGCCCGCCGGCTGTCGCCCAACCATCGCACTGGTGCAATGTGAGCATCATCCCGAGCCTCACACATTCCTTCGCGGCGTGCGCGTAAAGTTCGTGCCATGCCGGCGAGTTGAAATCCGCTTCTCCCGCGGGCGTCCCCAGACCAACCCCCATCATCAGAGCCCCGCCGACTCCGACCCGGTTCATCGCTTCCAGATCGGCGGTAATTCCCTCCTTGGTCACGTTGCCGTTCATCCAAAACCAATAGACCCATGGCCTGGACTCCGCCGGGGGATTGAGAAACCGCGACTCCAACTCGCCGGCAGCGGAGGAAGTGTCAACCACTCTTCCTTTTGCCACGGCTGGCGAAACCAAAGCATTGTCAGGCTGCAATGGTGTCAACTCATGGGAGCTCTGGGATGGAGAAGCGGCATCGTGCGGCTTGGATTTCTCCGGGAAAAGCGGCGGGGCGCCGCTTCTACGTTGGCTTAAGTTGGTGCCACTCTTGTCAGGCTGGTTTTGCTTTGAAGACTTCTCCGTTTGTGTGGATTGCGGCGAAGGCGAGCACCCTCCAAGGAGAAGCAGGAGAGCGGAAAGAATCGGAACCGCCGTTTTGAAAACCCTTCGTGGCATGGGTGTCCCCAAAGACATGTCTTGCTTCGGATGTTTTTCCATCTGTGTAAATCCTGTTAATCTGCGGCTGTCAGATATTCTCTAGCACACGACCGAGGTCTCCATCCGCAGGAGCGCCCCCAGCTTTTTGATTTTTTCCGCCAGATGCCCGACGCCGATCGCGCAATGGTGTGCGGGGCCGTGGGCATTCCACTCGTTGACAAATCTTCGCGCGCCGATGCTGAACCGGTAGCGGCTGTTCGTGTTGCCAATCTCAAGGATCGGACCGGGAACGGATTCGCCTTCCGCCACGAGAAATTTCAGTCTCCCGTCGGCGGTCTCGACGACCGAGAGGAGTGTGACCGGGCCGTGCTTCACCGACATCTCGACCGAGAGCCCGCGTCCGACCTTGCCATGATAAACCTTGAGCGGGCGGACCTTTGTCTTCCCCTGCGCGATTTTGATGTGCCCGGGACCGTCATGGCCCATCAGCACGACATCATCTGTGAAGTCCATCGCATAATACTCGGTGAATGATCCGCCTGCGCCGAACGTGTCCATGATCTTCATGGCCTGGGCATTCTTCACCTCATACTCCCCGGCGACCGGGATCCCGCGTGCAGTGAGGAGCGAGTTGCCAAGGATGATCGAGCTGATCGCGTCCTCGTTGTCCGCATTGCCGGTTCCCATGTAGTAATAGGCGAGCGAGCCGAGGTCGTGCTCCTTGACTAGGCGGTCGAGTGCGACCGAAGTGCGCGCGGCGCGCTCGAGTTCGGGCTTCGGGCAATCCGGTTGGACGTCGAAGACTTTTCGGAACTCCGCCGCACGGCTCTTGATCTGGGTTGCCTTCACCTCCCGGCGGAGCGCAGCGAGTTCATCCACTTCGACGATTTCCATGTGCCCACCAAACGTCGCGCAGTGGCGGGTAAGGTCCGACGCGATGTCGAGCATTCCGCAATAGTAATGCCCCATGAGACCGAGCCGGTTGTCCGCCATGACACCGGCGACTCGGGCCGCCTCGATCCATGCCTCCACCTCGTCCCAGCATTCCGGATCGTTGTGAAGCATTCCTGTGACTTGGTGAAACGGAATACCCGAACGATTGAAGACGTTCGCGATCTCCGGCACCGGGCAGGCCGCGCAGTGAGCCAGCCACTCCCCGGTCATCTCGGTGCGGTCGCCCATGCGGTTGAACGAATCATAGTCGATGGCGGGAACCGGCTGAAGATTGAGCACGACCACCGGCACTCCGGCGCGGCGGACGACCGGCAGCACGGTTGAGGACAAAGCATAGGTGGTGACGTGGAGGAAAATCACATCCACATCCTCGCGGCGGAACCGGTGCCCGGCCTCGAACGCCTTGGCGGGATTGTCAATCAGCCCAAGATTGACCACCTCGACCCCCGGACGCCCGAGACGTCCGGCAACCGTATTCAAGTATCCCTCGAGTCGCTTCTTGAGTCCTTTGAACTGGGGCCAGTAAGTATCAAGTCCGATGCCGAATAATCCGATGCGCACGTTGCTCATAAGAGGACCAGAATACGTGACTGGCAGGGATTTGGAATTGACGGACTGACAATTTCCATACAAATTTTGACACCCATGCCGGCCCCTGCGGAAAACTACTTCGTTTACCTGCCCGAGCCGGCGAATCCGCCGCCGTGGGATTGCGTGGCAATCTCCGCCGGACGCACCCGGGTGCCAGCCGGGAGCAGATATCCGGCGCAGCGCCACCCGACGGACCACCATTTCAATTGGGCGGACGGACGCATTCTTCACTCCTATTCGATCATATATATTGTGGAAGGTGCCGGCGTGTTCGAATCGGCCGCCTCACCGCGCAAGCTCCGCATCGAGGCGGGCGCGATGATTCTCCTGTTTCCGGAGGTCTGGCACCGCTACGCCCCCGATCCTGCGATCGGCTGGGTCGAGCACTGGATCGAATGCCGGGGAAGCGCGTTCGACCGGGCCAGAAAGACGCGCCTCATCAACCCGGCAAAGCCGGTGCTTCATGCCGGTCCGGACCCTGATGTCCTCATCGGTTTTGAGCGCTGCCACGCCTGGGCGCGGCGGCCAACACCGTCCCGGCAGGCGGCCCTTTCCACCATGGCCCTGCATCTGCTTGCTCTCGCCGGACGGGCAGGAGCCACCCGACAAAGTCCGCCCCAGAGGATTGACGAGGTCATTCAGCGGGCGCAGATGCTGATTGCGGAGCGCTGTCAGGAGAACCTCTCCATGCAAAAACTCGCACGCGAACTCCACGTCGGATATTCTCACTTCCGGCAGGCGTTCCGCGAACGCACCGGCACCGGCCCGAAGCAATTCCACGCCCGTGCGCGCTTGCAAAAAGCACGCGAGTTCCTGGCCAATACATCGAAGTCGGTCAAGGAGATCGCAGAGATCCTCGGCTTCCATTCCGCCTTTCATTTCTCCAACCAGTTCAAATCGCGGGAAGGGGTCTCCCCGCTTCTGTGGCGGAAGCGGCTCTGGAGCAAACCGCGTTCCACGCGGGCTTCAGAATAAACCCGGTAGGCCGGGGTTTAGTCCGGATATTTCGTTTACAACACGGGGACGATAAAGCAGTTTGTCCTCCTGCAATGTATATCGCGATCCCCATCCCAAATCGCTGTGTTGTCTCCGGATTTGCATGCGCGGTTCTGATGTTTGCGCTGCCGGATTTGGCTGTGGCGGACATCAAGCTTCCGGCGATTATTTCCGATCACATGGTCCTGAAAAAGGGATCGAAGATTCCCATCTGGGGAAAGGCGGAGCCGGGCGAGGCGGTCAAAGTCACGCTGGGGGACGTATCGGCAAAAGCCACCGCCGACTCCACGGGAAAGTGGATCGCATCGCTGGATCTGTCGGAATCGAAAGCGGGACCGTTCACGCTGAATGTCGCCGGAAAGAACCAGATTGCCGTCAATGATGTCCTGGTGGGCGAGGTCTGGCTGGCTTCCGGGCAGTCGAACATGGCGTTCCTTTTGGAAAAGCAGACCGGCTCGGCGGAGGATATTGCCAAGTCGGCAAATCCCGCACTCCGTCAGTTTCAGGTCACGCGCGTGGAGCCGCCCGAACCGTCCGATGAGGGCGGGGGAAAATGGACGGTTGCATCGCCGGAGACATCGGGGAAATTTTCAGCAGTGGGGTATTATTTCCAGAAGCAGCTCAACAAGGAACTCGGGGTTCCGGTTGGGATCATTAGCACGGGTGTCGGGGGCTCGGCCTGCGAGGCCTGGATCAGCCCGCAGTCAATCGAAGCCGATCCCCATCTCAAGGCAGCGCGCGAAGCCTCGCTCCAGGCACGGCTGACCGCCACCAAGGCCGTTTTCCGTTCCCGGACCGAGCCCTCCTGCCTCTTCAACGGGATGATCCATCCGATTCTTTCTTACCCGATCAACGGGGTCATTTGGTATCAGGGCGAAACCAACGTCTCCCGCGCCTGGCAATACCGGTCCGCTTTCCCGATGCTTATCAAGGACTGGCGGACGCAGTGGAAGCAGCCCGATCTCCCATTTTATTTCTGTCAATTGGCCAACTTCAAACCGAAAACAGCCGCGCCGGAGGAGAGCCCCGATGCAGAGCTGCGCGAATCCCAATCACTGGCACTCAAGCTGCCGCACACCGGACAGGCCGTGCTCATCGATATCGGAGAGGCGGGAGACATCCATCCGAGGAACAAAAAAGATGTCGGTGACCGTCTGGCGCGCATCGCCCTGGCGGATTGCCACGGAAAGAAAATCGCTTTCAGCGGGCCGGTGTATCAGTCGATGAAAATCGAGGGCGACAAGATCCGCCTGACATTTACTCACACCGACGGCGGACTAACAGCCAAGCCGCTCCCGGCGACATACGACGTCAAGACGGAAAAAGGCGTCACGGCACCTTTGGTCCGCAACAGCCCGAACAGCGAGCTCGCGGGGTTTGCCATTTGCGGAGCCGACCACAAATGGGTCTGGGCGGATGCCAAGATCGACGGAGATTCCGTGGTCGTGTGGTCCGATCAAGTTCCCAAGCCAGTGGCGGTCCGCTACGCCTGGGCGAGCAACCCGACATGCAATCTCTACAACGGTGCCGGTCTTCCCGCATCTCCGTTCCGCACAGACGATGAACCCGCCACGACCCGCGATGCGGTGTTCTGAAGCATTTTAACTATGGCAGTAGCCGCCCATGCCTGTGTTATTCTTAAAAAAGTGGGACACCTCGGCGAGGCGTCCCTACCACATAAGCGGCGGCGCGCCTGCATTGCCTGTGGTAGGGTTGGCTCGCCGAGCCGACCGACTTGTCCGGCACCGACGGTCGCGCTTTCATCCCAACGTGGTTACATGTTTGTTTAAACCGCTCTAAGTTCGCCCACCATTTATGAAATTGAAAATCCCCCCCCTGACAGCCGTCCTTTTTGCTGCGGCATTTTCCACATGCGCGCGGGGCGATGCATTTTCCGAAGCGTTTCAAAACCCGCCGGACTCCACCAAGCCGGGCGTCTATTGGTATTGGCTGCGCGACAATATCTCCAAGGAAGGCATCACCAAAGACCTCGAGGCGATGAAGCGCGCCGGCATCGGGCGGGCGTATATCGGAAATATCGATGCGACGCCACAGGGCCGGGGCACGGTGAAAATGTTCAGCGACGAATGGTGGGATGCGACACTTCATGCCATCCGCGAGGGCGGGCGCCTCGGCATCGACATCGGGATCTTCAACTGCCCGGGGTGGAGCCAGTCCGGCGGCCCGTGGGTGAAACCCGAACAATCGATGCGCTATCTGGCGGTCTCCGAAACCCAGGTCAGCGGGCCTGAAAAATTCAGCGCGGTTCTGCCCGTTCCCGCGACTCCTTTCATGGATGTCGCGGTGCTCGCGGTTCCTGTGGAGAGGGAAGGCCCGGACATGTCGAAGAGCACGGTCACAGCATCTCCCTCCTCGGCGAGCGAGGCGCTGTGCGACGGAAAGATTTCCACGGTCTGTCATTTTCCCGAGGGTGCCGGCACGAAGCAGCCGTTTTTTGTGAACATCGGGTTCCCGGAGGAAGTCGCAGTCGGCAGCGTGACAGTGGTCCCGACCAGAATTCAGCAAAAGGTCGAATGCGAACTGCAGTTCAAAAAGCCGGACGGAACATACCAATCGGTCAAAAAATTCACCCTCGAGCGCATGGCCAGTCCCAACCTCGGCGCGATGCGGTTTGGTCCCGTGGTGGAGGCATTCCCCGAGGTGAAAGCCCGCGAGTTCCGGATGATCTTCACCCGACTCGCCGCCGGAAACAAAGGCGACCCGAACGAGGCTCCGGGCATTGCGGAAATCAGCCTCTCCGCAACACCACGACTGGAGCGCTACGTCGAAAAGCAGCTCGGCCAGGCATTCCCCTCACCTTTTGAAAAATGGGATTCCTACCTTTGGAAAGAGCAAGCCGCATCCGCGGGATGCAAGGCCTCCGACATTCGCATCATCAGCACCTCGATGGATGCCTCCGGAAAACTCACATGGGATGTCCCGCCTGGAAAATGGACGATCCTCCGGGTCGGCATGGCACCCACCGGAGCCAGAAACGGTTCCTCGCCGGTGGAAGGCCAGGGCATGGAAACTGACAAGCTGAATGCGACTCATGCGAAAGCGCATTTCGACGCCTACCTCGCCAAGCTCGCGGACCGGCTCACTCCCGAGGAACGCAAGGCGTGGAAATATATGGTCGTGGACAGCTACGAAGTCGGCCCGCAGAACTGGACGGACGGACTCGCCGAAGAATTTGCTGCAAAATACCACTACGACCCGCTGCCTTGGCTTCCGGTTCTCACCGGACGGGTCGTGGGCAGCCCGGACGAGTCGGACCGCTTCCTTTGGGATCTGCGCCGCCTGATTGCGGACAAGGTGGCCTCCGATTATGCGGGAGCGCTGCGCAAGTTGGCCAACGAGCGTGGAATCAAGTTGTGGATGGAAAACTACGGCCACTTCGGGTTCCCCGGCGATTCCCTCCAATACGGCGGCCAGGGAGACGAGGTCTCTGGCGAGTTCTGGGCGAGCGGCGAATTGGGCGGCTATGAGGTCCGGACCGCCAGCTCTGCGGCGCACATTTATGGGAAGCCGATCACGGCGGCGGAGGCATTCACATTCGGCGGCACGCCCTGGTCGCAGACCCCGTGGTCGCTCAAACAGCGGGGAGACTGGGCGATGGCCGAGGGCGTGAACCATTTCATTCTCCATCTTTTCATAC
>Ga0247840_10004828_pt1 | contig 20872 bp, 21 predicted proteins | sample LaCruzMarch2015__FD_192404 | JGI IMG/M metagenome (GOLD analysis project Ga0247840, IMG submission 192404) | Freshwater microbial communities from meromictic Lake La Cruz, Castile-La Mancha, Spain - LaCruzMarch2015_17m | ecosystem: Environmental > Aquatic > Freshwater > Lake | place: Spain... | reverse complement strand
CCGTTCGGTTTTGTTTTAAAGATAAATCCCCCCTGCCCCCCTTTTTCAAAGGGGGGAAAAGACTGGTTTCCAAAGCATGTTCCCCCCCTTTGAAAAAGGGGGGTTAGGGGGGATTTGCCGTAAGTTTCTTGGAAGTGGCCACCCCTGAAAAATCCGGGGCACACGAGGCATGAAAGATGGATTATATTGCACCGTTTGGCCACTTTCTTTCTAGCTACATACCCGCCCAAAAAAAGGTCGGGTAAGGGAGAAAACGAGCTCACTGTTTCTTCTAAGTTTCGTCATTCCGGTGAAAACCGGAATCCATTGGTTTTCAATGTTTTTGACCGGAGCTCGTTGGAAGTCTGCAAATTTTCTGTTTAATAACCAGTTTCAATTCCTAGATTCCGGCCTTCGGAATGACGAGCCTTTTTTGCCTTAAGTTACTTACCCCCATTCCTTCGTAGGGGACATTGTTTTTCGTGTGCGTAACTTGTACACTACGGGTGCAGAATAAGTACATAAAACTATTTTTCTGAACTTTTCAATGACAGTAAAAATGGGGATAACTGTGGACAAGATGAGGCTGAAAATTAGGCTGGGGGAGCGAGAATTCGAAGCGGAAGGGGCGACACTGGACGTGCAAGCCCGATGGGAAGAGGCCAAAAAATGGCTTTTTTCAGAAACATCCTATATAGACCTTAAAAAACAGGGGGAAAAAGGCGATTTTTCCCCTCCAAGCCCCCCCCTAATCAACCACCCGCTCTTTGAGATCAATCGGGCCCAAGGGGGTCTTCGGTTGAGGATTCTCCCCCCCCGAGGCGAGGTTTTGGAGCGAATTTCCCAAGGGTTATTATTACTTCTCTATGGTTATCAATCACTTTTAAACAAACAACCCGTGGAGGTGACCCGGTTGGCTGACGACTTAAGATTGTCAGGGTTTGCCAGTTTGCACAGACTATCAAGAGCCTTTGGAAAGCTTGAACAACATGGCTTTTCGGTGAGAACCGGCCGCGGAAAAGGAACAAAATACCAAGCCACCTCGCCAGGACTCAAAGAAGCGGAGGTTATTATTGAGGCTTTGGGGCGGATTTAAACCCAAAAAATGGATCCCGGCCTTCGCCTGGATGACGAAACTAAAGAAAACAAGTTTCAACTTCCGTAAAACGCAAAGGACTTCTTGCTTTCCCTGACACTCCTTAAGGGGGATACGGTCTGTCTGCTACACGGCTCCGATTAAAAAGAACAAAAAATCTTTACTTTTTGTTATTTTTAATGATGTCCGATAATGTATATTATGTTAAATATTCAGGAAAAGAGGCAAAAAAAAGAAGACCTAACAATCGGTGTTGGTTTTTTTATTAAAACATATGATTTAAAAAGATTTTAAATGAACATATTAACCAAAATTTAAGATATTTTATTTTAGCACTCTTTTTAAGAAATTGAGCCAAAAAAATGATCGGTCTGAATCCTTGCGGGCTCAAAAAAAAACTGGATATTTTTTAATTATTGACTTATAATTGTTTTGTTATTAAAAACAGCGACAGGGAGGGACCTTTGGTTACCATCGGAGAATTTAAGGGAAACATGGTGATTACGTTAAAAAACTCTGAAACGGATCGGTTTGGGTTGACTTTTGGACTCACCAAGGCCAAACTTATTTTAGACCACCTGGAAGATATTAAAAAATTTTACGAAGAGAACAAAGATAAAGGTAAAAAGAAGGAATCAGCGGAGTAAAAAGTGGCCTTTTTTTAGAAGATCCGATAGGGTTTTGACCGGGTGGAACATTTTTTTGGGGATTTCCACGAACACCGTGTTCCAATGGGCCATAGCCCCGTTCCATAGACCTGGGTGTTCTAAAACCCGAATGGTTCGTCCTTGATAAGGCTTTTGAGAAACAAAGGCTGTTTTTTCGTCAACGTAAGAAGCCAAATCGTGGGCAACCCCTGAAAAATCCCGCAGGGATACCACCATGTCCACGGGATTGAAGTGGGTGGCTTTTTTGAGCAAGGCTTTTTGGCCTAAAGAGATTTGGCTGGCTTCCACGATCTGTTTTGATTCGGTCTTTCCCCCCACCCAAAAGGGGCCACCACCGGGATCTCCGCTGTTGGGAACCACCCCACACACCCGCCAAGGGCGAGCCAACGCACGGCGAACGCTCGTGGGGGTTTTTGGATTTTGAAAACGCACCAACGCTTCTTTTTGAAGTTCCAGCAACCGCCCGGTCAACACCAGTCGCCACCGCAGAGCCTCGGCTTGAAAAAAAGACACCGGGACGTTGTCCACGTTGCGAATCCAGACCAAGTCCCCCTTCGTTTTTTCTAAATTAGGCAAAAGAGCCCCATGCCCACCCGGTCGTAAAAAGGGCGTCCCATCGGCGTTTCTAACAACATCCCCGTTTTCTTCCAAAGCGATGGTATTCGTGGCCGGGTCTTGCACACTGAACCGAACGTCCAAACGGATTCCTCTCCTAAAGTAAAACTCCACAACACGCCGGGCTTCCTTTCGAAAAGAAGACAAATGCTTTTGAGAAACGGTGAAATGAATTGTTTGTTTTTTGCCAAAAGTGGAAATCTCTGTCAAATGCTCTTCAAAAGCGTTTTTAATCACGGTGGGATACCGATGAAAAGGGAAGAGTCCCTTCGGAACGTTCGGTATGTTTAACCCCTTGGGATCCAAAAGAACATCCAGAAGGGTGTCGTAATCCCGACGGGATAAACAATTCGATAAGGTATGACCTCGCGGCAACAAATGAGTTTCTAAAGGAAGGGAAAGGGCGTAATCGGGGAGGTGTGTCAAAAAAAACTGGACTTCGGAAAAGGGATGCTTTTTTTTTGAAAATATTTCTTGAATCGTCAGACCTGTTTTTTTTCGGTGGCGATCCAGATGAACGAGAGGTTGTACGAGGCGTGAAGCGACACCGGACGCTGGAACAAAAAAAGACACACGCCCACTTTCTACAGCGGATTTTCCCCAAGAACACAAAACCTTCTGCTGGGCAACGGACAACCGCTCAACACCATCCCCAACGGTGCAAGGACGAAGAACGGGCAACACATAATTAGATCGAATCAGAGCCGCTTGGTGCGGGAGGGGCAGAGAAAAAATCAAGGCTTATCTCCACCGGACTTTTCAGGAACTGTTTCAGACACAAAACGAAATTCCACTTCACCGGGAGCCACAACGCCCAACTCACGGCGAGCCTCCATCTCCAAAAACGTTTCGTCTTTTTTAGCCCGAATTATTTTCTTTTTCAAGATTTTTAACCGGGACGTCAGTTCCTCACGACGAAGTTTTAAGCGAGACAGCTCTTGATGACGAACAACGTAGTGGCGTACGGCCCCCCCGCAGAGGAGGAAGCCGACAGCCCCCCCCGCGAGGAAACCCCAGAAAAAACGCCGGCTTAACACAAAAGACGCAAGAGATTATAGGCCCCCCCTAGAATCAGCGACGGAGGATGGACGTACCGGCGAAACGAGCGGCGTCCCCTAAAGATTCTTCCAAGCGCAACAACTGATTGTATTTAGCGATGCGTTCAGATCGAGACGCGGAACCGGTTTTAATTTGGCCCGCGTTCAACGCAATGGCCAAATCCGCGATGAACGAATCTTCGGTTTCTCCAGAACGATGGGAAATAATCGCACCGTAACCGGCTTTCTGTGCCATCAAAACCGCGTCCACGGTTTCCGTGAGAGTTCCTATTTGGTTCACTTTCACCAGAATAGCGTTGGCAATCCCTCGAGAAATACCTTCCTCCAAGCGCTTGGTGTTGGTGACAAAAAGATCGTCACCAACCAGTTGAACTTTTTTACCCAATCGGTCCGTCAAACGTTTCCAACCCGACCAATCGTCTTCGGCCAATCCATCCTCAATAGAAACGATGGGGTAACGTTTCACCCAGTCCTCATAAAACTCGATCATTTCAGCGGATGAGCGATCCCGAATGGCCACTTCCCCCTCCAGCCGGTAATGATCCCCAGCGAAAAATTCGTTGGAGGCACAATCGAGAGCCAAGAAAATATCCTTGCCCGGCTTATACCCGGCGTTTTGAATGGCCGTGAGAATGACTTGCAAAGCTTCTTCGTTGGATTTAAGGTTCGGGGCAAACCCTCCCTCGTCTCCCACCGATGTGTTTTGTTTTCCGTCTTTCAATACTTTCTTAAGGGCGTGAAAAACCTCGGCCCCGGCCCGAAGAGCTTCGCGAAAAGATCCACCGGTCACGGGAACGATCATGAATTCTTGCATGTCCACGTTGTTGTCGGCGTGGGCTCCCCCATTCAGAATGTTCATCAGGGGCACAGGGAAAAGGAATTCGTCGCTCTTGATGCCAAAGGAACGACGGATGTGCTTGTGAAGGGGTATTTTCCGAGAGATCGCCGTGGCTCGGGAAACGGCCATGGAGACACCTAAAATGGCGTTGGCGCCTAAACCAGACTTATTATCGGTTCCATCCAAGGACAACATCAATTGGTCAATGGCCCGTTGGTTGTTGGGATCTTTTTTCTTAAGGGCCGGGGCCAAAACCGTGTTCACGTTGGCCACGGCTTTCAAAACCCCTTTACCGCCGTAACGGGCTTTGTCCCCGTCCCGCATTTCGTTGGCTTCGTGGGCCCCGGTGGACGCCCCGGAGGGAACCGCCGCCCGGCCAAAAGACCCGTCACTCAAAACAACGTCCACTTCCACCGTGGGGTTCCCACGAGAATCCAAAATTTCCCGGGCTTTTACGGACGAAATCACAGCCCCTGATTTTTTTATCGTTGGAACAGAAACGGACGCTTTGTTTTTTTTCGAAACGGGTTTCAGTTTTTTGGCCATCGAATGTTTCCTCCTAAAATAGAAACGTAAAAATCTGAATTTCGGTTTTCACCTGAACGGTGATCGCCGCTTTTAGACACAATCCCAGTAACTTAAGGCAAAAAAGGCTCGTCATTCCGGCGAAGGCCGGAATCTAAAAATTCAAACTGGTTCTTAAACAACAATTTTAAAAACTGGACTCCGGCCTTCGCCGGAGAGACGATCCTTAAGTTACTGGCATTGCTTTTAGACACCCCTAGTCTTTCGGATAAATTCCCGAATTCCGGGAATTTATATTTATTTGGGCGAACCGATACCCACCAAGGCCCGGCCGGCTTTGTCCAGCACTTTTAGTTTGGCTTGGTCTTGGGTTTCAAGGTAAACGCGAATGACGGGTTCAGTACCGGAGAGACGGACACCGATCCAACTACCGTCTGTCAAAATGAATTTGTGGCCATCGGTTTCCACAATGCGTCGCACGGGTAAATCCCCCAACCGTGTGGGAGCGTTGTGTTGAAGTTTGGTTCGAAGTTCGTTCATTTTTTCCGGGGTGACGTGAAAATTCAATCGTTGTTCATAAAAAGTGCCCACTTCTTTTTGCAACATCTCGATGGACTTTCGAAGAGGCCGTTTGGTGAGAGCCACAATTTCCGCGGCCAACAAGCAGGCCAAAATTCCGTCTTTTTCAGGCACGTGCCCACGAATCGACAGGCCCCCGGATTCTTCGCCCCCCATCACAAAATGGCCGGATTTAGAAGGGTAAACGGAATTTTCGTGAACCATCACGTCCCCGATGTATTTGAACCCCACGGCGGTTTCCTGCACCGTCAGCCCGTGTTTTTTAGCCACGGCGTCTAAGAAATGCGACGTCATGACGCTCCGGGCCACCACCCCTTTCCATTTACGCGTGTGAACCAAATGATCCAGAAGAAGGGGCAAGAATTCGTTGGGGCTTAACAGAGTGCCGTCCACGTCCATAATACCAAAACGATCCGCGTCGCCGTCCGTGGCAAACCCCGCGTGGGCTTTTTCGGACTTAAGCAACGTCTTTAATTCAGACAATATTTCCGGATCTGGTGATGGGGCGTGACCACCGAACAAAACGTCGCGATTGGTGTGAATGGATTTAACCTCCACCCCCGAATCTCGAAGAAACTGATCTAGGTAGCCGCGACCAGCCCCCCAAAGAGCGTCCACAACCACCTTAATTTTCCCCTTCTTTAAAATATCTTGGTCCACCAAAGATTCCAGTTGTTTGACGTAGGCGGGCATGGGATCGTGAGGAACAATCAAGCGTTTTTTGATACCCACGGCTTCCCGTCCGGTTTTTGGAATAGCTTCGCCGGTCAAATAAGGCTCACAAAAAGCTTCGATTTTTTGAGTAATGGCCGGAAGGGCTGGCCCCCCCCAGGACGAATTAAATTTAAGGCCCGCGTAGTTGGGCGGGTTGTGGCTGGCGGTGATGATCAAACCGCCCGCGGCTTTTTTATGCAACACCTCGAAAGCCACGACGGGGGTGGGCGTGTCCCGGGTGCACAAGAGGGATTCCATGCCGTTGGCCGCCAAAACGCTGGCCGCCAATTTGGCAAAATCTTCCGCCAAAAACCGCGTGTCGTAACCAATGACGACGGGACGATTGTGCAGTTTTTCTTCTTTCAAATAATCCGCAATGGCCTGCACCGCCACTCTCAATCGAGGAAAGGTGAACTCTTCCGCCAATATCCCCCGCCAGCCCGACGTACCAAATTTTATGCTCATGGATTGCACCTTTTACACGAAGTATCTAATAAAGACCGTGGGGAATGGTAGCACAGAGCCCCACCCCTGTCAATATGAAGATTTTTTCACCGATTAAGAAAAATCGACAACGTTTTTGTGATGACAAAAAACAAATGATCTTCCAGGAAGGAAACGACGGGATTTAAAACACCGGTCCAGAGCAACGCCAAAAGGATGAAAAAGCCAAACCGTTCAAACCGAAAAAAAACGAGTCGGGCTCTCCACGGCAAAATTTCCGCCAACACTTTCGATCCGTCCAAGGGAGGAATGGGGATTAAGTTGAAGGCCGCCAATAAAATGTTGATTCGAATCATCACCGGCAGAACCGATCCCAGGAAAGGGATCCCGTAAAACCATGGCGTTTTGTAAAGAACAATCCCTAGGGTCGCTATCAAAATATTGGTGAGGGGACCGGCAAGAGCCACGAGGGGCAACCCCAAGCGAAAGCGTTTCAGATAATGGTAATCCACGGGCACGGGTTTCGCCCATCCAAACCCCACCACCAACAACATCACCAACCCGAGGGGATCCACGTGAGGCAACGGATTGGCCGTCAGTCGTCCCGAACGCCGGGCCGTGTCGTCCCCAAACAAGCCAGCCACCCAACCGTGGGCCACCTCATGGGCAATAATGGAATACAAAAGAACCATACCCAAAACCAAAAACCCCACGGGATCCCGCTGTAAATAAGAAATCAACCCCATAAGTCCCCTTTTTTCTGTGGAAAATGACGGTTTGATTATATAAATTCACGACTGGCAACGGGGGGTGTGAAAAGGCGCACGGGTTCTATGAAAGCGCACCCTTGGCATTTTATGACTCATTCGATTTGGTTCATTTTTAACGGCGACGGCCAATGATTTTTAATTTGCAAATGATTTGCACATAAGGTACACTTCTTTCATGGATCAACCGTCGTTGAATTCTCTGCTGGACAACAAGGGTCTCTATTCCACCCAAGAGAGACAAAAGACTTTGAAGGCTCTCTTCGATTACCCAAAACCTCTCACAGCCAAACAACATGTGCCGGATCGGGGCTTTCGTGCGTTACGCCAGTGAAAAATGGAAATTCGAAATCCACTCGAACGACTCGTCCGAGTTGTCTTGACCGTTTTCTCGGATCGTCTCTTGTATCCTTGAAAACTGTTTTTTTGAAATGGGGAAGATCCTGCCAACGGACAGACTCTCCAGTCTCTTCGTTCTAAAATCTTCGACGTTTTGTCAAAGATTTTAGAACGAAGAGACTATGGGAAAAACAAAAAAAATTAAGCCTAAAAAGTTCCAAGGAGAAAAACCATGAAGATCGCTGTTCCCGTAGAAAACAACAAATTGTGCTCCCATTTCGGACATTGCGCGTCTTTTGCGATACTCGACGTGGAAAAAAAAGAGATTAGGGGTCGCACCGACGCGGTGGCCCCTCCCCATGAGCCCGGTCTTTTACCTCGGTGGTTGAGCGAAAAAGGGGTGGACTTGGTCCTCGCTGGAGGCATGGGGGGGCGTGCCAAAAACTTGTTCGCCGAGAAAAACATTCAGGTGGTTGTGGGGGCACCGTCGGACACACCGGAATCCGTCGTTCTTCAATATTTGAACGGAAAACTACAAACCACGACCAACACCTGCACACACGACGAAGGGCATGTTTGCGGTCACTGACATGCCAGCGAAAAAAGCTGTCATAGCCTATCGGGAAAAGCGGTTAAACTGTGCCCAAAGCGTCTTTTATGCTTTTAACGCTTCGGCGGAAACCCTTTCCGCATCGGAACGGCTCGGACGAGGTCGTTCAGAGGGGGGCCTTTGCGGGGCACTCCACGCCGCACTGGAACTGGTGGCGTCCGATCGGCGGGAATCACTGCGCCGAGGGTTCGCGGAAAAAGCGGGATCGGAGCGGTGCGTTGAAATCCGCAAAGAGAGGAAATTGCATTGTGTCCAATGCGTAGAACTGGCGGCACTTCTTGTTCAACCAGAGGCGGGATAAATGATCCTAAAAACGGAAGTTGAAACACTATCAAAAAACTCATGGATTCCGTCTTTCGACGGAATGACGAACCTAAAGAAAAAGAATTTCAACTTCCCTTTTTAGGATGATAAACAGAACCGTTACGATACGAATTGTCACGGACAACAACACCGCGTCCCCGGGCCTTCGGTGTGAGCACGGGTTGTCGTTGTGGATAGAAGCGGACGATCGTGTGGTTTTGTTCGACACTGGGCAGGGACCGGCCCTGCGGGAGAACACCGAATTTCTCGGTCTGGATTTAAAACGCGTGGACTCCGTGGTTCTGAGCCACGGGCATAACGATCATTCGGGCGGATTATCCACTGTTATCGAAGCCAAGAAAGAGCGGGTACCGACCTTTCTCCACGTTCAGTCACGACGGGAACGATTCAGCCGTTCAAGCGGCAAAACCCGATCCATCGGGCTGTCGGAAGAATCCCAAGCGGCCCTTCGTCGTTTGCCCAGTGACGATGTTTTCGAGACCGAAGCCCCCACGTGCGTCCGCCCAGGGATCTGGGTAACAGGGTCTATTCCCCGAACCTACGCCTCGGAGGGATTTGACGACAAATTGTTTCTGCCCGACAACACGCCCGACACCGTGGAAGACGATCAAGCCCTTTTCATCCGAACACCCTCGGGGGTTGTCGTCTTAATAGGGTGCGGGCACGCGGGACTGGCCAACACCTTAAATTACATAAAAAAATTAGCCCCTGGCCCGATCCGAGCCGTCATCGGTGGGTTCCATTTGTTCCGAGCGGACCACCGTTCGTTTTGGGAAAGTGTCGAACAAACTCTCCGATATTACGAAGTCGAGCGGGTCGTTCCGTGTCACTGTACAGGAGAGGAAGCCACCCATTACCTCGTAGAGACATTGGGAAGTCGGTGTCATCCCGGACGAGCGGGCGATCTGTTTCGTTTTTAGGTTCATAATTTGGTATAAATAGTCTCTTCGTTCTAAAATCCTTGACAAAACGTCAAAGATTTTAGAACGAAGAGACTGGAGAGCCTGTCCGTTGGCAGGATCTTCCCCATTTCGAAAAAACAGTTTTCAAGGACACAAGAGACGACCCGAGAGAACGGTCACGATAACTCGGACGAGTCGTTCGATCGGAGAAACCATGAAACATTTAGAGAAAACATTTACTCCGCTAGAATCTTCTCCTTCACTCGTCCGGGTTAGGATATGAAACATTATCTCTTAACAGCTTCGGGAAGAGATCGGCCGGGGTTGGTGGCCGCTGTGTCCAAGGTGTTGTTCCGAGAGGGATGCAACCTTGAGGACAGTGCCATGACCCGGTTGCAGGGGGAGTTTTCCATCCTGTGTATTTTTTCTGGAACGGCTCCCCTTCTAAAACTTCAAAAAGGGCTCAACGGCTTGGGGCGTTCTTTGGGGCTCACGGTGCAAGTAAAACTTTTGAAAGGCGTGGAAACCAAGGCCCCCGAAGGGAAAAACCAACCCCTCCTCATCACCGTGTATGGAGCCGATCATACGGGACTGGTCTTTCAGGTCACGGATGTTTTGGCAAAAGCCCGAGTGAACGTGACCAATTTGTCCACCCATCGGACGCAAGGAAAATCCCCGGGCTACATCCTCTACTTGGAAGGGGAAGCCCCGGCAAAGTGTTCGTTGCCTCGCTTGGAAAAATTAGTGGCGGACTCCTTAGACGCACCGGGGATGACGGTGACGGTGAAACCCGTGGCGTTTCAAAAACTTTGATTCTTCAAAAGAACCCCATTTTTTACCCAAAAGATCTGATAAGGAGATCTTTTAGGCCCGTCATTCCGGCGAAGGCCGGAATCCAGTCAGTGAAACTGGTTTTTAAACAACGATTTTACAGACTGGATCCCGGCCTTCGCCGTGACGACAAATCTTTTTTTTCACCATTCTCGGTGAAACTGTCTCAGACGGAAAAACTCCCTTACGTGATTTTTTGGGGTTTTACGGCAAATCCCCCCTATCCCCCCTTTTTCAAAGGGGGGGACTCGAAACAAACACAATGATTCGATCGGTTTTGCAGTTTCCTGATCCGGAATTAAAAAAAATCAGCCGGCCCGTTCAACAAGTGGACGACAAAGCCGTGGAACTTTTAACGGATTTGGCAGACACCCTTTACAAAACGCCGGGCGTGGGTCTGGCGGCTCCACAACTGGGGGTTCTCCTTCGGGCGATCGTGGTGGACGTGACGTGGCTTCCCCCCCGCCCGGGCAAAGCCCCCCCCAAAGGCCATGGGTTGATCGCCTTGATCAACCCCCGGATTCTCAAACAAGAAGGGACGATGGTCTTCCGGGAAGGGTGTCTGTCCATCCCAGATTTTCTGGCCGATATTCAACGCTCGGCCCACATCCAAGTGGAAGGCCTCAACCGTCACGGTGAACAACAAACGTTCGACGCTGAAGGCTTTGAAGCCGTGGCTCTTCAACACGAAATAGATCACTTGGACGGAATTCTCTTTCTCGACCGGGTGGCCAATCTCAAAACCGATCTCATTTCTCGAAGGAAAAAATAAATGAACTGGGACACTCGCTACACCGAAACGGAAAACGCCTACGGAACAGAACCCAACGATTTCCTACGCTCCGTTCTTCCCCAATTGCCCCAAGGGACGGTGTTGTGCCTAGCGGAAGGGCAAGGGCGAAACGCGGTTTTTTTAGCCGAACAAGGACGGGAGGTGGTGGCCGTGGATCAATCGGCCGTTGGATTGGCGGGGGCCCAACGATTGGCCCGTCAAAGAGGGGTGCCCCTCACCACCATCCAAGACGATTTGGAACGTTTTATTATCGTTCCTCACGCGTGGGACACCATCGTTTCCATCTGGGTGCATCTTCCCGAAAACTTAAGAAAACGCGTTCATCGGGCGGCCGTGGAGGGATTGCGTCCCGGGGGGGTCTTCGTTTTGGAAGCCTATTCTCCCCACCAATGGGGACGAACCACCGGGGGACCTCGCGAGATGGAACTTCTCATGCCTTTGGACGCTGTGAAAAGAGAACTGGACGGCCTTACTTTTTTGATGGCTCGAGAAACGGATCGCCCGATCCACGAAGGAAGTTACCACAACGGACCCGGAGCTGTTGTGCAAATTTTAGCCCAAAAACCTTTTAAATGAAGCCCTCTTTTTTTGTTTTTTTTTCTATTTTTTTGTCTCTGTACTCTCTTATAAATTTCTACATCGGTTGCCGAGCGTGGCGGGTTTTCCCTTTCAAAAAAATTGTGGGACGAAAGGGGTTTATTCTCTTATTCGGCTTTGTCGCCCTAGCGTTTTTCTTGGGGCGATTTTTGGCGGAACGGTCCCCGTCTTGGATCAGCACGGCGTTTCTTGGGGTGGGGGTTTTCTGGCTGGGTGCCATGGTTCATCTTTTTTTGCTGATCCTCTTGGTGGACGCGTTGAGAATTTTAAACCACTTTTTCCCCTTCTTTCCCGCCGGCATGGTTTCTCATCGAGAAACAGTCAAAAACGTGACGGCGGGGGTTATCTTTTTTGTTGTGATGACCACTCAAATTTTCGGATTTTTCCACGCCCGTCACACAAAAATCATCCACCTAAATCAAGACACAACTCAACAAAACCCATCCTCCCTTAACCTCCCCCCCATAACCCTGGTTTTTGTTTCTGATATCCATTTGGGTTCTATAGGGAGAAAAGATTCTCTCCGGAAAATGGTGGATGAGGTCAACAACCTCAAACCGGATGTTCTGGTTTTGGGTGGGGATATTTTTGACGGACGGACGAAAGAGGTTGACACCGAAAGATGGGGAAATCTTTTGGAGTCTCTGCACGCCCCCTTGGGCGTGTTCGCCGTGGTGGGCAACCACGAATACTACGCGGGAGTTGACCAAAGCATCGCTCTTCTCCAACAACACGGCGTCACGGTTCTTCGGGATCAATCGGTCACCGTGGAAAATCGTTTTACTTTGGTGGGAGCCGATGACAAATCTCTCAAATGGGATTCCGGAGAAACACCAAAACCCTTCAAGGATCTTCTTCTAAATTCTGACAAAAACCTTCCGATCGTTTTGGTCTGTCACAACCCCGACCGCGTCCAGGAAGCCGTGGCCGTCGGGGTGGATCTGTTTCTTGCGGGCCACACCCACCAAGGCCAAATTTGGCCCATCGGCCTCATCAACGAACTTATCTACGACGTCAGCCATGGGCATCGCCTATTCGGCCCCACAACCGTTTATGTCTCCTCGGGGTATGGAACGTGGGGCCCGCCGGTTCGTGTGGGGACAAATTCCGAAATAGTCAAAATCCGTGGACGGTTTTTAAAAAATTGATATGACAAACAAACGAGAACTGTTCATTTTAAACCCCGCGGCTGGAACCGATCGGGTTTGTTCTGTTTACGAGAACGCTGTCCGGAACGTTTTTGGTCCAGACGCTCGAGTGGTTCGGACCACACGCCAAGGACACGCTCGAGAACTGACGCAACAAGCCGTTCAAGAGGGGATGGCCCGGGTGACGGCCATTGGCGGGGATGGAACCATCAACGAGATTTCCCAAGTTTTGGTGGGCACGTCCATCCCCTTGGGTGTTATTCCCAAGGGGTCTGGAAATGGTTTTGCTCGAGAGTTTAACATCCCTTTAAACCCTCTCAAAGCCTGTCGCTTTTTGGCCCGGTCTTCTTTGCTCACGGTGGACGTGGGGCAAATCAATGGAGAATTATTTTTTAATATCGCGGGGTTTGGGTTGGACGCGTGCATCGCTCGAGCGTTTGATCAAACTCAAGCCGGTGGGACCCGGGGGAAGGCCCCCTATTTTTGGTTGGGTTTAAAGGAATATCGGCGTTACCGTCCGCCCTCCATCACTCTTCACCACGATGGAGGAACGACCAGCGTGACCCCTCTCCTCGTGGCCATCGCCAACGGCAAGCAGTATGGCGGTGGAGCCAAAATCGCTCCCACGGCTGAAATGACCGATGGTTTTTTAACGGTGGTGAGTATTGTCTCGACTCCTTGGTATCGCTTGTTGCCCATGATTCCCCGACTTTTCCGTGGAACACTCACCGAATCTCCCTCTGTTCAAATCATCAAAACAAAAAAAATGACGGTGACTTTTCCCAAAGAAATTCCTTACCATTTGGACGGAGAGGTTCGTTCAAGTTCCCACCTGACCATTAAGATTCTACCTCAAACACTTCGTTTGTCCGTTTAACCTAAAAATGTAAGTTGAACCTCGTTTTCTTTAGATTCGTCATTCCGAAAGCCGGAATCCAGCTGTGCACTCGACAAGCAGATGGTCGAGAAAAGAAGGAAAGCAACTTGGTCATTTCGTTTTGTTTTAAAGATAAATCCCCCCTGCCCCCCTTTGTCAAAGGGGGGAACACTCTCGGGACACCATCTTTTCCCCCCTTTACGAAGAAAGGGGGGGCAGGGGGGATTTTTTGGGGAGTTCAACTTCCGTTTTTAGGTTTAAAGTCTGTTGGAGTTCTTCGATGGACTCCACGGCCGAACGGCAAACCCCGTCCCGGCAGAGGAACGCTTTGGCCCGACCGGGCGGTGTCTTCATGAATTTCAGAAAAGGCAACCGCCCGACTAAAACATCTTGTCCGGCCCCCTGATCCGCCAGTGCGAGAACACCGAAGTAACTCTCCCGAGCTTCTTTAAGAAAATCTTTCGTCGCTTGATCTTCCGGACGCCCGGCGATCACCAAGAGGGAGGGGGGGCCCTCGTCAAACACAGCGGAAGCCAGCAAACCCGTGTGACCCAACGGATGATCCAAAGCACCTCGCAATCGAGAAACGATCATTTGTCGGGCCCTGTCCGCCAAGTCGGGCCGATCCCGAAGAATGGCCAACCGAAAAAACGCTGAAACCGCCACCGAGGACGGGGCCGGTTCCACGTTGTCCATCCCTTCGAAAACCCGAAACGGCAGAGGCCCCGCTTCCCGCACAAGAAACAATCTCCCGTCCGTGTCCATAAATTTTTGGCCAAGGAGATCCGCCAAATCTTCCGCCCACAAAAGAGGAGCCGGGTCAAACCCCGCTTCGTATAAATCTAAAAGTCCTTGAATTAAAAACGCGTAATCGTCCGCTTGGGCCGGGATGGCCCGATCCCCTTCTCGCCAACGACGATACAACTCACGGTTCTCGCCGTCCCACAGGTTGTCCCGAAGGAATTGAGCACCGTTTTTGGCGGCGTTTAAATAAGAAACATCTCCCAAGAGGGCCGACGAACGGGCCAAAGCCGAGAGAGCCAACCCGTTCCAGCCCGTCAAAATTTTATCGTCCCGGAACGGGCGTGGACGTTGCTCCCGGGCTTTCCGTAGGACCTCGTTCATCTCCCGATAAAGTTCCGATCCGTCGTCTGTTCCCTGTAGGAAAAGAACGTTCTTCCCCTTAAATTCGCCGTGGGGATCTTCAGCCACATTCCCAAATTCTTCCACACCGTACCGGCGAAAGAAAAGAGGCGCCCGGTCCCCCAACAACGATCGAATTTCTTCGGCGGACCAAACATAAAACGCCCCTTCGGCCATCGGCCCTCCGGGCGTAACGGCACTGTCCGCGTCCTCAGCGGAAAAAAAGCCGCCGCCCGGGTGGTGCAAATCCCGAAGGAGGTAATCCAGCGTGGCCCGAGCCACCCCAAAGAAAAAAGGATCCCCGGTCGCTTGCCCCGCGTCCAAATAATTTAAAACCAACTGGGCGTTGTCGTAAAGCATTTTTTCAAAATGGGGCAGGTGCCATCGGCTGTCTGTTGAGTAACGATGGAACCCGCCGCCCAATTGATCTCGAATCCCCCCCTGGGCCATGGCTCTCAACGTTTTTAGGGCCATCTCCCGGGATTCCAAGGCCGTGGCGGGATCGCCGGCTTGGTCCATCGCGTGGGCCCAGCGGAACAGAAATTGTTGATTGACCGGCGTGGGAAATTTTGGGGAGACGGAAAATCCCCCATCGGCGTGAAACGCTTGTTTCAGTGAAAGAAAAGTCGTCGCCCCTATCTCCCGAACCGAATGATTTTCCGTCCCTTTCGGTCGTTGGGCTAAAGCCTCGGTTAAAGACGTCGCTCGCTCCAGCAGAATTTTTCTCTGGTCTAAATTTTCCCACGCTTGCCCAAGGGCCTCCACCAGCCGAGGCCACCCCGGCCGACCCCAACGATCTTCCGGAGGAAAATAAGTTCCACCAAAAAAAGGTTTTAAGTCGGGGGTGAGAAAAACATGAAGGGGCCACCCCCCCTGCCCCGTCAAAGCCTGAACCGCCCCCATGTACAGGTGGTCCACGTCAGGACGTTCTTCCCGATCCACCTTAATGCACACCAAACGGCGATTCATGAGGTCCGCGATGGCGGGGTTTTCAAAACATTCGCGTTCCATCACATGGCACCAGTGACAGGTGGAATAACCGATGGAGAGTAAAATGGGTTTGTCTTGCCGACGGGCCAGTGCAAAGGCCTCATCGCCCCAAGGATACCAATCCACGGGGTTGTGGGAATGTTGCAGGAGGTAAGGGCTTTTTTCTTGCGCGAGGCGGTTCACAAAAATCAGTCCACCGGGACAAATTTCTCCATCAACGGAGCTGTGGTGGGACAGGTTTTTAGATGGGCGATGATATCATCCGCTCCTAGGCGACGATGGAAATCCCCCACCCCTTCGCCGGGATGGGCTTGGTCCTTGTGGAAGAGGAACAACGTTTCAATAACGTCCGCCACCCGTTCCCGGGGGATGGTCCGAAGGAACAATCGTTTCCCATCGGAAGAAATCAGCGGCCCCCCTTGGTGTTGACCGGACTCGTCGCCGAACAGTTTCAATTGGTACATGTTCATTCCCGTTCCCACCAAACCAATGGTTTTGGTGGCTGGGCGAAAACATTGCCGTTCGCACCCCGTGACCCCGATGGATTCCCTGACAGAGCCCCACCCTCGCCGGTCCAATTCGTCTAAAAGTTCCGGCTCGAACTTTTCCGAATCCGTGTAAGCCAAACGACAGGTGTCCCGCCCCACACAAGAACCGGACAACCGACGAAGGGCGGACACGGGTTTCCCTTGGCGTTGTTCGGCCCCGAACGATTTCAACTCCGCGTCAAATTCGTCCCGGGCTTGGGCCGGCAGTCCCGTAAAAATCAAATCTTGGTTCGGTGTCACCAACAGTTCGATGGGGTAACGATCCATCAGACGACGTACCATGGTTTTTAATTTTCCATTTTTCTCTGTGTCGGACAACCGCCCATTTTCAATAAACACGCCCCGCCCCCAGCGACCGGGAGACAATTCACGCCACCCGTGGTGCAGTTCCCGTCGGCCGTAATCAAGAGACGGGTTGGGGTCGTCCAATCGAAACCCTAAGCGAGCCTCCACTTCCGTGCGAAACCAAGAAACGCCCTTCACGCGGATCAAATATTTGAGGCGTGCCCACACACGGTTTTTCCGATCGCCCCACTCGTCTTGCACCTTGACACACGTTTCCAACACCCGCAACAGGCGTGCGGTGTCAATAATCCCAAGAGGTTGGGCCAAGGTGGCTGTGGAAAAAGAGCCGTTCTTTTCTCCTTGACCACCCCCCACGTAAATCTGACACGATTCCACCCGTCCGTTGGACAAAATCGGCACCACCGCCAAATCGTTCGTCATCACTTCGGCGCAATTGTCCGGGATCAAACGTCCGTCGTTGTCCGGGTGAAGAGCTGAGAAAGCGATTTTGAATTTTCTGTTTAAGAGTCCGGACCCATAGCTGTAAGTCTCGCCCGGCGATCGGAGGTAGGCCGGGTCAATGGCGAAAATAGAAATGAAGGGTTGGGCGGGCAACTCAAAAAAATTCGCGGTTCGTCGGGCCCAAGCGTGGGCATCGAAAACCTTGCTTTCCCGAGAGAGAGGGCACGCCATCACGTTCCGAGTGTTGTCCCCGCACCCGTTCAAACTTTTCATCCCCACTTCGGCCAACGCTTTCACCAAGGGAATGACCCCCGGTTTTTTCACCCAATGGAACTGAACATTTTGGCGGGTGGTGAGCCGAAGAGAAGGAGACCCTTGAGGATCCGGCGTCCACTGGGAGGAGAGATCATCAAAAACCCGCCATTGCTCCCGGGAGATCGGCCCCCCGCCGGCGTTGGCGATGCGAATCATGTAGATCCAATCTTTCTCCGCCCCGCTTTTGGCTCGATTGAACTCAAGATACACGCCGTAGGATTTGGCCAACTGCTCCGCCTCCCAAGAGAGGTTGGATTTTTGGTCTCGGAATTCTTCGGCCAAGGTCCCCACCACCCCACGGGAGGACCGTTTGTTGATCTCTTCACGACTAAGGAGCGAATCCGGTGTTTTAAAAAGAGGGTCAAAGGCTTGCATGTGGTTTGCCTCCATGTTTGGTCACGACTCAGCCAAGAGAAGGCTTGTGTACAGTCTATAAAATTTTTACGGGGTAAAAAAACCGATGGCTCGAATTTCAACCAAAGCCAAACGAAAAGAACCACCACAAATCCGGAAATCAGTATTTTTTATGACTTGAAATTTACAAAATATTCTGTATAATTTAGACAGGTGATAGACGTGAAAGTGCTAAACCAAACAGCGAAACTTAGGCTAAATACATGTTGGGCGATAGGAGAAATTATGGTAGATAACCAAACGACTCCTCCGAAGTCTCGGCTCGAGGGTCCTATTATTCTGCTCATTGCTATCTCGACCATTCTAGCTATTCCCGTTTTTATAATTTTTACCATGTTCCCAGGGAAAGTGGCGGGGATCGTAATGGGAGCTTTGGCAATATCTTTCGGCCTTTCTTTATCCCTTGGAATGATGCTGTCCTTGTCTCGTGAAAAAGTTGTCTTCTATTTTTTACTCTTTCTGATCCTTGTGTTGCCCATTTTGTTTGCATTTTCAACGTTTTATCTCATGTAAGCTCGTGTAATTCGTCTCGCTTGGCACTGCAACTGACGCGGGAAAATTAGGGCAAGATAAGCCAGCACCTGCAGATATTTCTCGGGCAAAAAATCATCCAATCGGGATAGGGGGGCGCCGAGCACGCGGGCCCAGCGCCACCCCTCCCACACCACCGGACAAGCGGGTCCGCATCCGGCGGTTCCGGACGATTAAACCGCCGTTCCGAAAGCCGTAACGACCTTCGTTCCCGACGGATAATGGAACGACACACCCACATCTCTTTGAGTCTCTTTAGCCCTCCGAAGTTATCGACGGACGCAAAAAAAGTTCCTTCTCCCCTCGGGAGAAGGTGCCACGAAGTGGCGGATGAGGGATACGGCATTGTCTCGTCGGAAAACAAAATCCCTCACCCCGCCCTCTCCCAAGAGGAGAGGGAAAATCACTTCGGAGGGCTAAAGAGACACCTCTCTTTTAACCCGGATTTTGCAATAGCCCACGGGATTCGACGAAGGAGGCCGGACGTTTTCTTCCTCAAAAAGTTTGTCCATGCAACCAGCAGGGCCTGCACTTTTTTCGTCGAAACGGCCTCGGCCTCCTTCGTCTCGGTCCTCGCGTCTATGGCAAAATCTGGGTTCAACAAAGGACTTTATACATTCTGAACAAGACTGGGATACCCCTCTGGGCAAGGAAGTCAGGTAAATGTCCCAGTCTTATTTCAAAATCTGGGATAATAAGGAGTATCGCTTTGTCAATCCAGTGTATCCGGTGCAAAAGTATTCGTGTCGTGGAGGGACTGTGCAAAGGATTTTTCGGCGGGGAGGGGGATCATAAATGCTACTATTTTGTTCCACGAGGCCTTAAATGGTGGAAGTTTCTTCTGTCTTATCCCCGTTTCAAACAACCCCATCGAGGATGCCTCGACTGTAATTTGGTTTGGACAGAGATTGATTCATCTCAATTAACGCAAGTGTTAAAAAAAAACGGATATGACGAGGTTAAGAAGGACCTCGGCCTATATTAAAACGAGATCCCTGAGGACGAGAAAAGACAGACAGGGAATGGGGATGATTCAACTCGAATTCTAGAAAGAAAAAAGACAAATGGTGCGATATAATGCACTTTTCATGCCTCGTGTGCCCCGGAATGTCCGGGGTGGCCACTTCTAAGAAACTTCAAAATCCCCCCTCACCCCCCTTTCTTCGTAAAGGGGGGGAGACCCTTGGGGCCGTGTTCTTTCCCCCCCTTTGAAAAAGGGGGGCCAGGGGGGATTTATCTTTAAGACAAGGCCCGAGAACCATGTTTCATCCCTCCTTCGCCCCACCCTTTTCAGGGCGGGCAGATTGGCTTGGGAGAAGGTTCCACGAAGTGGCGGATGAGGGATATGGCATTGTCTCGTCGGAAAATAAAATCCCTCACCCCGCCCTCGTGTCAGCGACTCTGTCTCCCCAGGTGCCGGTCTCTCTGAGACCGGCCTCCCAAGAGGAGAGCAAATCACTTCGGAGGGCTAAAGAGACTCGAATTGGTGCGTGTTTGAAACGGCGTGAATTTGTACGACACCTTACAGGGGTGTCGATTATTACATGAAGAAGGGTGGCCAAAAGTTAGGAGAAATTCAATGGATTGCCCAACAGGCAAAAGCCAATTGAATTATTTCAAGGCTCCGGTTTGAAAGTCCTGGTTAACAAACAAAAGGAGGGGGGAGTTAGTTTGTCTTTGAAGACAACAAGGTTCTGACACGCACCACTGGCGGCTGATGGGACGAGTAGAGCCTCGAATCCTGTCTGTCTCGCTTCTCTGGCAACCGCTTGAGGCACTGTGAAGTCGTCGGACAAAAGCAATTCTCTATCGATACCAATTTTTTTCAAAATGGAAAAATCCGTTAAATCGAGACCGTGTTTCATGTTCACTTTAAATTCACCCGCAATCAACCCCTGAAAAACTTTCCCACCGTGCGTAAACTGTCTCTGCCGTTCAAGGGTGCAACACCGCTCACTGATAGAGAGATACAAGACACCAAATTCGTTTTTGGGATTGAAACGCCAGCCGTGATCGTAGGAAGGCCAAATGTCATCGATTGTTGAGACAAAATTCTCGGCGACAACCCGATAAAATGTGTGTTTCTTAAGAGAGACACCGGGTAAAAGTGACCGGATCGCTCCCAGATTCATGCAGGGAACCCGTGTCCCAAAGCCGTGAGTAATCCGTGGACTTTCTGTGCTTCTTTGTCCGTGCGGAGGCATAGAAGTGGGGGAAGATCGTTTAGATACGAATTTGGAGTGTTAAACCACTCCTGAATCCCTTCCTTGGTCAATATCTTCTCCGCCAGTTCTATGAGCTCGGTGATTCTTGTAATGGGTCTTAACGTTTCTGACCGATAGAACCCTGATTTTTTGTGCCGCATTCTGTTCAACTGGGCCTCGTTCATGTTTAGTCCGCGGGCCAAGTCGGTGCCTTTGACGTGGAGCTCCAAGACAATGGCGTCGAGCTGTTTACCGGCCGTCTTAGCCGGGATTCTT
>Ga0247840_10004824_pt1 | contig 20887 bp, 18 predicted proteins | sample LaCruzMarch2015__FD_192404 | JGI IMG/M metagenome (GOLD analysis project Ga0247840, IMG submission 192404) | Freshwater microbial communities from meromictic Lake La Cruz, Castile-La Mancha, Spain - LaCruzMarch2015_17m | ecosystem: Environmental > Aquatic > Freshwater > Lake | place: Spain... | reverse complement strand
CCGGGATGCGCCACCCGCTGCGTGACGCCACCATCGAGGACGTGCGCCACTGTCTGCTGCTGATCGCGGCCCGGGAACGGGGCCTGGCGCAACTCCAGGGCCGCGGCGGGGAACGCCCCCACTTCACGGACGAACCGCAGGCGGTCGAACTGGTGCCGATGGCCGGCCTGAAGCGCAAGGCGAACTGATGATGCCGACCCGCTCATACGTCCACCGTGTCGGCCGGGCCCTGGGGGCCCTGTTGCTCGCCTTCGGCCTGGCGGCGCCCCTGGGCGGTCGGGTCCTGGCCGCCTCGCCATCCGCCGCCTGGTCCTATCAGGGCGCGACCGGGCCAGCCCGGTGGGCGGACCTGTCGCCGGACTTTGCGGCCTGCCGCACGGGTCAGCGGCAGTCACCGATCGACATCCGTACGGTCCAGCCGATCCCCTACGAGCCGCTCCAGCCGCGGTATCGCTCCCAACCCCTGGACGCGGTCAACGACGGTCGCGGGGTCAATGTCCTGATCCAGCCCGGGAGCGAACTGCGCGTCGGCGGCCTGAGCTACGACCTGACGGCACTGCATTTTCATGCCCCCGGGGAGACTCTGATCAATGGGGTGGCGGCGGCGGCGGAGATCCATCTGGTGCACCTCGATCGGGATGGCCGGCACGCGGTCGTGGTGGTCCCGATTCAGCCCGGGCCGCACCCCAACAGCGCCCTGGTGCGCATCGCCGAGCGCCTGCCGCTGCGGGCCGGGGAGCGGGTGAACTACCGGCAGTTGGGCATCAATGCGTTGCTATTGCTCCCGCCTGACAGGGGCTATTACCGCTACACCGGGTCGTTCGCCAACCCGCCCTGCAGCGAGCCGGTCACCTGGTTCATCCTGGCCGCGCCGGTGGAGTTGGCGCCGGAGTTGATCGGGCGCATCGCGCGCGCGACCGGGGGCAATGCCCGCCCGGCCCAGCCGCTCAACGGCCGTCCGGTCTTCGTCTCGCTGCCGCACTGAGGGACGGGCGTTGCCCCCGTGCGCGCGTTACCCCGGGGTCGCGGCGCACGCGCCGTCTGTTCTTCTCCGGGGCCGGAAACTATACTCACAGGCTTTACCAGTTCTGACCCCCAGCGGAGTACCCCATGAAGAAGGTCGAAGCGATTATCAAGCCATTTAAGCTCGACGACGTCCGGGAGGCCCTGTCCGCCACCGGCATCACCGGCATGACCGCCATCGAGGTCAAGGGCTTCGGCCGGCAGAAGGGCCACACCGAGCTCTACCGCGGGGCCGAATATGTCGTGGATTTCCTGCCCAAGGTGAAGGTGGAACTGGTGGTGGCGGACGAGAATCTGGACGCCTGCATCAACGCCATCACGGCCGCCGCGCGCACCGGCAAGATCGGCGACGGTAAGATCTTCGTCTCCGAGGTGACGCGGGTGGTACGCATCCGCACCGGCGAGGAGAACGAGGCTGCGGTCTGAGGCGGCGCCGAGCGACAGGTTGCCCCCGGGTACGTTGTCGTTGTCGTTGTCGTAATCGAATAATCCGACAACGACAACGACAACGAAGCCCGGTCCCCGCGCGTCGCCTAGTTCTTGTCGAGTTCGATATAGTCCCAGAGCTTGCGGGTCAAGCCGATCTCGGCCGGGGCCGGGTCGTTGGAGATAAAGCGCCCGGCCTTGCGATTGACGTCCAGCACCCGCTGGGCGTCGGCGGCCAGCTTTTCCTCTCCCAGCGCCTTGTAGGCAGCGACTAAGACCTCGAGCGCGCCCTTCACCGCACTGGTGCGCTGGAAGTGTTCGATGACAAAGTTGGCGCGGTTGGCCGCCGCCACGTAGGCCTGGCGCTTCATGTAGTAGCGGGCCACGTTGACCTCGTTCTGCGCCAGGTTATTGCGCAGATAGACCATGCGCTGGCGGGCATCGGGGGTGTACTTGCTGTCGGGGAAGCGCTTGATCAGCTCGGAAAAGTCGGCAAAGGCATCGAGCGCGGCGCCGGGGTCGCGCTGGGACGGGTCGGTGGGGACGTAGCGGTCCAGGAAGCCGACGCTGCGGTTGTAGTTGATAATGCCCTTAAGAAAATACGCATAATCAACGAATGGATTTTGGGGGTAGAGCTTGATGAAGCGGTCGGCGGCGGCGATGGCGGCCTCCGGTTCCTCGGCCTTGTAGTTGGCATAGGCGACGTCGAGCTGCGCCTGCATGGCGTAGCGGCCGAAGGGATAGCGGGCCTCGAGCTTCTCGTACAACTCGATCGCCTTCTTGTAGCCGCCCGCATCCATCTCGGAGGCGGCCTCGGCGTAGAGCTTGGACGCGTTCCAGCCCTCGGTCTCGTCGAACTCCTTGCCCTTGAACGCCGAGCAGGCGCAGATCGAGGTCCCGATCAGCAATGCGATCAGCAGCAGCGTGGCCAGTCGTGTTAGGGTACGGCGCATGTCAGGTGTTTACCAGTCTCTAAACATGGCGAGTATACCCGATGGGGCCGGGTCTGGTCCCGGCGGCGGTCGCGCTCCCCGGGGGCTCGCGGGATGAGTGCCGGGCCGGTGTCGCGGGTCCGGCGCACCCTGCGGGTGGAGTCCGCGAGCGCCGGCCGGCGTCTGGATCAGGCCCTGGCCCAGGCCTGGCCCGAGTTCTCGCGCGGCTGCATCCAACAGTGGATCGCGGCCGGGCAGGTGTTGGTGGACGGGGCCCCGCGCCGCTGCCGGGACCGGGTCTGGGGCCAGGAGGCGGTCGCGCTCGACGCCGAACTGGTGGCCGTCGGGCGGGACTCGCCCCAGGCGATCCCGCTCGCGGTGGTCTACGAGGACGCCACGCTGCTGGTCATCGACAAGCCCGCGGGGCTCGTGGTCCATCCGGCCGCCGGCAACCCGGACGGCACCCTGCTCAACGCCCTGCTGCACCATGCGCCCGGGCTCGCCGCCGTGCCGCGGGCGGGCATCGTGCATCGCCTGGACAAGGACACCAGCGGCCTGCTGGTGGTGGCCAAGACCCTGCAGGCCCACTGCTCACTGGTGGCCCAGCTCAAGGAGCGCACCGTGCACCGGGAGTATCGGGCACTGGTGGTCGGGGAGCTGGCGGGCGGCGGGTCGGTGGCGGCCCCCATCGGGCGGCACCCGACCCAGCGCACCCGCATGGCGGTGGTCCCGGACGGGCGTGCGGCGCTCACCCGCTACCGGGTGCTGGAGCGCTATCCGGGCCACTGTTTGCTGGGGGTGGAATTGGCGACCGGGCGTACCCATCAGATTCGGGTGCACCTGGCCCATGTGCGTCACCCCCTGGTCGGTGATCCCGTCTATGGGGTGCGACCGCGGCCGCCCAAGGGGTGCGACCCGGCCCTGGTCGCGGCCATTCAGGGCTTCGCGCGCCAGGCCCTGCACGCCGTGCGCCTGGGGCTCGAGCACCCCGAGACCGGTCGGCCGATGGCCTGGGAGGTGCCGCTGGCGGCCGATCTGGAGTCGCTGCTCGAACTCTTCCGACGGGAGGCGGCGCGTGGAACTGATCCGACCTGAGTGGCCGGCCCCCCCGTGGGTGCACGCCGGTTCGACCACCCGCGGCGGCGGGGTCAGCACCGGGGCCTATGACAGCCTCAATCTGGGCGACCATGTGGGGGACGAGTCGCGCCGGGTCGCGCGCAACCGCGCCCTGGTGCGCGCCGCGCTGGACCTGCCGGCCGCGCCGCGGTGGCTGACCCAGGTCCACGGGTGCGCGGTGGCGCAGGGCGATCGGGCGGTGCCGGGGCAGCTCGCGGACGCGGTCATGACCCGGCGGCCCGCGGCGGTCTGTGCGGTGCTGACCGCGGACTGTCTGCCGCTCCTGATCTGTGACCGGCGGGGTCGCGCGGCGGCGGCGGTCCACGCCGGTTGGCGCGGGCTGGCCGCGGGGGTCATCGAGCGGACCCTGGAGGCCCTGGGTGAGGCACCCGCGGACCTCCTGGTGTGGCTGGGCCCGGCGATCGGTCCCGCGGCCTTCGCGGTGGGGCCGGAGGTCCGCGCCGCCTTCCTCGCCGCCGACCCGGGCGTCGCGTCCGCCTTCCGCCCCGGCCCGGGCGATCGGTGGCTCGCCGACCTCTACGCCCTGGCGCGTGCCCGGCTGGCGCGGGCGGGGGTCACGCGGGTGTTCGGCGGCGACCTTTGTACCTGGTCCGACCCGGGGCGCTTTTTCTCCTTTCGTCGCGATGGTGTGACGGGGCGGATGGCGAGCCTGATCTGGTTGAGTGCGCCCGGGGGCAGTGAGTTTGCGAACCAGGCGCATGACGGGGCGGGCCAGCGCGGCGCACTGGTCGGCAGGGCGAATCTTGCAATCGGAAATGTTACTTAAGTCGTTGAAATCCTCTTGCCTAACCTCTACCCTGCGATTATGTAGGGCGCATTGCCCGGTGGCCGCGTCGGGGGCGCGTCGGTCGGCGCCTTCCCGGCCGCCATGCGGGTCCCGGCGGCCCCTCCGGGAACCCACGGCAGCGCCCGTTGTCCCTTGGCGACGGGCCTATTTTAGTCTTTGAAATCGAGTATCTACATGAGACTGCGCCTACCCCTGTTCCTGACCGCCGCGGCACTCTTGTTCAGCGCTTGGGCGCTCGGCGCCGCGCCGCACCAGGTATCGCTGTCCGAACTGTTCCCCAGCCAGACGCAGGCGAAGACCGCCATCGTCATCAACAAGGTCCTGGAGCGTTACCACTATCGCAAGGTGACCTTCGACGAGGCCTTTGCCCGTTCGGTGCTGGACAATTATCTGGAGGCCCTGGACCCCGGCCGCTCCTTCTTCCTGGCACGGGACGTGGAGCGTTTCGAGGGCGGTGCCCGCCGCCTCAACGAGAACCTGCGGCGCGGGGAGTTGGATAGTGCCTTCGACATCTTCCGGGTCTACCGCATGCGGGTCGACGAGCGCGTCGCCTACGCCCTGGGTCTCATTACCCGCCCCTTTGATTTCACCGTCGACGAGTCCTACCAATTCGATCGCGCCAAGGCGCCCTGGGCCAAGACCGACGCGGAACTCGACGAACTCTGGCGCCTGCGGGTCAAGAACGACTTCCTGAGCCTGCGCATCGCCGGCAAGAGCGACGAGGACATCCGCGAGCGCCTGCGCCAGCGCTACGACAGCCTGGGGCGGCGCATCCAGCAATTCACCGGCGATGATGTCTTTCAGACCTTCATGAGCGCCTACACCGAGACCCTGGAGCCCCACACCAGCTATATGTCGCCGGCCACGTCGGAGAACTTCGACATCGGCATGAAGCTGTCCCTGGAGGGCATCGGCGCCGTCCTGCGTTCGGACAACGAGTACACGGTCATCCAGAAGACCATCCCCGGCGGACCGGCGCGGGACTCCGGGCAGGTGTCGGCGGGTGATCGAATCATCGGGGTCGCCCAGGGACTGGACGGGAAGATCGAGGACGTGGTCGGCTGGCGGCTTCAGGACGTCGTGGACAAGATCCGCGGTTCCAAGGGATCGGTCGTGCGCCTACAGCTCGTGTCCCAGGCCGGCGGTCACAAGGGCGGCACCCGCGAGGTGTCGCTGGTGCGCAACGAGATCAAGCTCGAGGACCAGGCCGCCAAGGATTCCGTGATCGACCAGTTGCCCAATGCCCCCGGGCTCAAGATCGGGGTGATCGAACTGCCTGCCTTTTATCGGGATTTCGAGGCCGAAACCCATGGCAAGCGCGATTTCAAGAGCACCACCCGTGACGTGCGGCAGATCCTGAACAAACTGGTCGGGCAGGGGGTCGACGGGGTCGTCATCGACCTGCGCGGCAACGGCGGCGGCGCGTTGGCGGAGGCCACGTCGCTGACCGGACTCTTCATCGACACGGGGCCGGTGGTCCAGGTCAAGGACTCATCCGGCAAGGTCGAGGTGGAGCGCGACACCGATCCGGGGGTGGCCTATGCGGGGCCCCTGGCGGTCCTGGTGGACCGCGACAGCGCCTCCGCCTCCGAGATCTTCGCCGGGGCCATCCAGGATTATGGACGCGGCCTGGTGATCGGGGAGCCGACCTTCGGCAAGGGCACGGTGCAAACCCTGGTGGATCTCAACCGCTATGTCCCTGGGGATCAGACCAATCTGGGCCGCCTGCGCCTGACCATGGCGGAATTCTTCCGGGTGAGCGGCGGCAGCACCCAATTGAAGGGGGTGGAGCCCGACGTGCACTTCCCGGCGGGCGACGATCCCGCGGAACATGGCGAGCGCTCGCTGCACAATCCACTGCCCTGGGCGCGGATCGATGCGGCCGACTATCAACACGCCCAGGTCCCCGATGCGGCCGCGCTCACCCGGCAGTCGACCGAGCGGATCGGCCAGGATGTGGGTTTCAAGATGCTGGAGCGGCGCAACCAGGTGTTGCGCGAGGTCAAGGAGGAGACACGGGTGTCGCTGCGCGAGTCCGACCGGCGCGCCGAGGACAAACACCGCAGAACCCTGTTCGAGGACGAAAAAGACCGCTTCCTGCGCGCCCGCGGCATCACCCCCGTGAAGGAGGACGCCGACCAGGTGGACGAGGACGCGCTGGAGGCCCAGCGCAATGCCATCTCCCGCATCCAGGTGGAGGAGGCGGCGCGGGTGTTGGCCGACGGCATCCGACTGGAGAGCGCCAACCGACCCAAGGCCGCCATGCGTAACTGAATTTCGGCCTGCTGGGCCAACATTCAGTTTTGTCATTTTCTCGTGACACCGCTTCGCGATGTCACGCATGTGTTAGCCCGTAGGATGGGTAGAGCGCAGCGAAACCCATCGTTTGCGCGTGTGACCGGACCCTCGATCCAGCCTCGGGGCGCTCACCTGGACCACCCAACAAGGACCGCACCGTGAACTCAACCTCAGACCCTCTCAGCCGGCGCCTGCACGCGCTCGCCCGCGACGTTTCATCCAAGACCTTGGCGCAGGCGCTGCAAGGCAGCCGCATCGGCCTGGAGAAGGAGTCTCTGCGCGTGACCCCGGCGGGGCGCATTGCGGCGACGCCGCACCCGCCGGGGCTCGGCTCCCCCCTGACCCATCCGCACATCACCACCGATTTCTCCGAGGCCCTGATCGAACTGGTCACGCCGGCCCTGGGGGAGCCGGCCGCGGTGCTGGATTTTCTCGCCGACATCCACCGGTTGGTCTATTGCCACCTGGGCGACGAGTGCCTGTGGGCCACCAGTATGCCGTGCATACTCGAAGGGGCGCGCGGCATCCCGCTGGCCCGTTACGGGACCTCCAACGCCGCGACCATGAAAACGGTCTATCGCCGCGGTCTGGGCAACCGCTATGGTCGCACCATGCAGGCGATCGCCGGGGTGCACTTCAACTTCTCCTTCGGTGACGACTTCTGGCGGCTCTACCAGGGTCTGGAGGGGGACGCGGGGCCGCTCGATGGGTTCCGCTCCGAGGCCTATATGGGCATGATCCGCAACCTCCAGCGGGTCGGGTGGCTGGTGCCCTATCTCTTCGGCGCTTCGCCGGCGGTGTGCCGCAGCTTCGTGCAGGGGCGCGCCACCGACCTGCTCCCCTTCGACGCCACGACCCTGTATTACCCCTATGCCACCTCACTGCGCATGGGCGACATCGGCTACCAGAATCAGCAGGAGCAGTGCACCGGGATCAAGGCCAATTACGACAGCCTGGACGCCTATATCCGCAGCCTCACCTGGGCGATCGAGACACCCTGTGCCCAATACGAGAAGATCGGGGTCAAGGTCGGCGACCGCTACGAGCAGTTGAGCGCCGCCATCCTGCAGATCGAGAACGAATACTACAGCACGGTCAGACCCAAGCAGATCATCGACTGGCTCGAGAAGCCGACACTGGCCCTGCGCCGCCGCGGCATCCGCTATGTGGAACTGCGCTCGCTCGACGTGAACGCCTTCGAGCCCATCGGGGTGGGGCTGGAACAACTCCTGGTCCTGGAGACCCTGATGCTCTATTGCCTGCTCGGCGACAGCCCCCGCATCGCCGCGGCCGAGCGGCAGGCGATCGACGACAACCAGGTCCTCGCCGCGCAGCGCGGGCGCGAGCCGGGGCTCACGCTGAATCGCGACGGCGCGGCGGTCGAACTGCGCCGCTGGGCCCGGGATCTGCTCGACGCCATGGAACCCATCGCCGCGTTGCTGGACGGCGCGGGCGCGGGTCCGCGCACGCGCAGCCTGGCCTTGCAGCAGGCGAAGGTCCAGGACCCGGACCTGACCCCATCGGCCCAAATGCTGGCCGGGATGCGCGCCGAGGGCCTTGGCTTCGCCGACTTTGCCCGGCGCCTCTCGCAGGCCCATCGGGAGGAACTCGCGGCGCGCCCCCTGAGCCCCGAGCGTGAGACCCTGTTCGCCGACCTCGCCGCGGAGTCTATCCGCCGCCGCGAGGCGATCGAGGCCGCCGACGATCTCGACTTCGACCAGTTCCTGGCCCGTTACTTCGCCCAAGGGCGGGCGGTGGACTGATCCTACCGACCGGCCAAGGCCCGGCGCTATCAACCTAAATTTGGGAATTGCTTACGCCAAGACGCCAAGAAGAAGCAAAGGGATCTGCGCGGCCTCCGGATCGCCCGATGGGTGAGCCGGCTCACTTCGACAACGCCTTGAAATTCCTTGGCGAGCTTGGCGCCTTGGCGTGAGAACCGCTTTTTCTGGATTCATCGACCGGGCTGGCTGATGTCCCTTCCATGCCGTAGGGTCCGCTGTGCGGACCGCTACCGGCCCTTTTGCTGATCGAACGGTTTGCATGACGGCCGAAGGGCGCCGGAGTCCAAGGCTTCAGCCTTGGAGCGCGCCAAGGCTGAAGCCTTGGACTCCAGTCGAAGGGAACGCACCGCGTTTCCGCCAAGCTGCCACGACCGCCGGAGCCGGGTACGCGATGCGTACCCTACCGTTACAGCGACCGGACGTTCTCACGGACCGGGCGTCGTTGTCGTTGTCGTTGTCGTAATCGTGGTCCGATTATTCGATTACGACAACGACAACGTACCCGGGATCTCGGCCGCCACATCAATTCTGATTGCACCCAAGAGGCGCACCCGGGGCGTCCGCTTCGGGGTATGCTGATCTTCCTGCGTGCGGGCGATGATCCCGGTCCGCCGCCGGGCGCCGGGCCGCCGCTGTGCGCAGTCGCGTATCTCGATGAGGTCCTGCCCCGGTGGCTGGAGCTTGAGCCCAACAACCCCTACGTCGCGGCCCTGGTCCCGCTGATCGTCCCGCGCGCCGAGGACCTGCGGGTCCCCGCACCCCAGGCCTGGCAGGTGATCCGCGCGGCACCCCTGGCGCCGCCGATCCGTGCCACCCTTGAGCGGATGCTCGAATGTTGGCTGATGGAGCGGTTTCGACTACTTACCGACGAGGAGTTGCGCACTATGTTTCCGGTACTGGTTCCCCTGGAGCAAACACGCGCCTATCAGGATATTTTTGCCAAGGGCAAGGCCGATGGCGAGGCCGATGGCGAGGCCAAGGGCGAGGTCAAGGGCAAGGCCGATGGACTGAAGCGATTGCTGAGGCGCCGCTTCGGTGTCCTGCCCCGCTGGGCCGTCGCGCGTCTGGACGCGGCCGTCATGGATCAATTGGACGGCTGGCTGGAGGGGATTTTCGAGGCCCAGAGCCTGGAGGGTCTGCTCGGGCCCAAGCCAAGAAGAAACAAAGGGATCTGCGCAGCCTCCGGAGCGCCCGAGGGGTGAGCCGGATCACTTCGACAACGCCTTGAAATTCCTTGGCGAGCTTGGCGCCTTGGCGTGAGACCTGCTTTTTTCTGGATTCATCGACCGGCCTGGCTGATGTCCCTTCCATGCCCGACTGAGGCGATTCTTCTCTGCGTCCCTGCGTCTCTGCGTGAGATTTTTTAAGAGGTCTCACGCAGATACGCCGGTCCCGTAGGGCGATCCGCCATGGTGCCGCGGCCGAAGACTACGGACCTTTCCAGGGATTGAAGATGCCAACACCCGCAGCGGCAAATTCGCCGGTGTTTCGCGTCACGACCGTCAGTCCGTGCTGGGCCGCCGTGGCGGCGATGAGGATATCCGGGTGGCTGAAGGTTTGACCACGCTTGCGTCCGGCCTCGATCATCAGCCGCCATTGAAGGAGGATGTCCTCCGTGACGGGTAGTGCACGCCGCTCAAACAGGGGGCGCAACCGCTGGGTCAGCCAGTGGTGCAGTTCGGCCCGCCGCTCTGGGTCACCGATCAGCTCGATACCGAATCGGATCTCGGCGAAGGTCACAGCGCTCACGTACAACTCGCTCAACGGCTGCGCGGCGACGAAGCGCGCGACCGCGGGCTCGGGTTGCTTGCGCCGAAGCTCGGAAAGGACGTTGGTATCGAGGAGCCAACCACTCACAAATCCACATCCCGAACCGGCCCGGTTACCCGTCGATGCTCGAATTCGACCTCTGCAAGGGGGGAGTCTGCCAACAGCTTTACCAACTCACCGCCCGTGCGGTGGCCCGTGAGACGGTCATACTCCCGGGCCGAGACGACCACGGCTCGCTCCTCCCCGTTGACTGTCACATGCTGAGGTCCCTGCTCTACGGCCCGGCGAACCACATCGCTGAAGCGGGCCTTGGCATCCTGAAGCTGCCAGTAGCTTGTATTCCCACGACGGGAGGGCTCGTCGGCGCCAGTGCTATTCATGGCTTCTCCTGTTGTCTAGTCAGCCTGACTAGACTCTAGCCCCTAGTGCGACGCGGGTCAACCGTTGGGGTGAGCCGGTCAATAGCGCGTGGGGCGGATGCTCACTTAGGTGTCCGCCATGGTGCCGCGGCCGAAGATGGCGGAACCGCTGCGCGTTACGCCCTACGGGATGCATCGGCCCCCGCAGAGGACTGCGGCCTTATGGGGTGCCTGGTTGCCGGGCCGTACGGGTGCGATCAGAACTGATGTGGTGACCGAGATCCCGAGTACGCTGTCCTGGTCGTTGTCGTTGTCGTTGTCGTTGTCGGATTGTTCGATTACGACAACGACAACGACAACGACGCCCGGCGCGTGAGAAGGTCCAGTCGCTGTAGGGTACGCATCGCCTACCCGGCCCCAGAAGTTGCCGCGGCTCGGTGGGTACGCGATGCGTACCCTACGGGATCGGCGTCAACACATCAGTTCTGATCGCACCCGGGCCGCACCGGGCTGCCCGCTCCGGTAACATAGACCCCGCCCGCTCAAGTTCCGGCCGGGCCGCCGACCCGCCGCACCCCACCAGGACCCACCCATGTCACTCGACCCCGCGGATTGGCGGCGCTTCCAGCGCCGGCGTTGGAGCATCTACGCCATCCTGATCCTGGCCTACATGACGGTGTATTTTCACCGGATGGCCCCGGGGGTGGTGGCCGGGGAGTTGATGGCGGCCTTCCACACCAGCGGGGCGGCTCTGGGGTCGCTGGCGGCCATGTATTACTACATCTACACCGCCATGCAGATCCCCGCCGGGGTGCTGGCGGACACCCTGGGGCCGCGCGTCGGGGTCGCCCTGGCGTGCCTGGTGGCGGGGTGCGGGTCGATTCTGTTCGGGCTGGCGCAGACCGTCGAGGTCGCCGCCATCGGCCGCTTGCTGGTCGGGCTCGGGGTCTCGGTGGTCTTCGTCGGGCTCATGCGCAGCAATACCCAGTGGTTCTCCGAGCGCTATTCCGGGGCCATCAGCGGGGCCACCCTGCTGCTCGGTAACCTGGGCGCCATCCTGGCGGCCGGGCCGCTCGCGCTCCTGGTCGCCGTGGTGTCCTGGCGGGACGTCTTCGTCGGCATCGGCGTGCTGTCCTTCCTGACCGCGGCCCTGACGCTGGTCGTCGTGCGCAGCCGCCCACAGGATGCGGGTTTTCCCTCGGTGCGCGAGCTGGAGGGCCTGGCGCCCCACCCGGAGCGCCACCAGCATTGGCTGCTGGATCTCCGTGGGGTCTTCACCACCCGCGCCGTGTGGCCCGTATTCTTCATGATGTTCGGGGTGACCGGCACCCTGTTCGCCTTCGCCGGGCTCTGGGGCGTGAAGCTGATGCAGGACTGCTTCGGGCTGGACCGCACCGCGGCCTCGCTCTACACCACGCTGATGCTCACCGGGTTCGCGCTGGGGTGTCTCCTGACGGGGTTACTCTCGGACTACCTGGGCCGACGCAAGCCGGTGATCGTCGGGGCCTGCTTGCTCGCGGTGCTGGCCTGGCTCGCCCTGATCCTGCTGCCCTGGGGGCCGGGCTGGACGGGGCTCGCGCTGTTCGCCCTCGTGGGTTTGGGCACCGGCGGCTTCGTGGTCGGCTATGCCGCCGCCAAGGAGTTGGTACCCCCGGGGGTGGCCGGTATGGCGATCGCGCTGGTCAACACCGGCCTGTTCCTGGGGGCGGCCATCATGCAGCCGGCCTTCGGCTGGGCCATGGACCTCACCTGGGACGGGACCATGGTCGCGGGGGTGCGCCACTATGCCCTGAGCGACTACCACAACGGGCTGTGGCTCTCCTGCGCCTGTGCGCTGCTGGGCCTGATTGCCGCATCCTTGGTGCGGGAGACGCGGTGCCGGAACCTGACCTTGGCTTGATCCTTGACGGGGCACGAGGAAATCACCCACAAAACTTGAGCAGTCTGAGAATAAATGGACAGGATTAACAGGATTTCGCAGGATTTACAGGATTGCCGATCAGTGCAACTGCGACGTTTTCATCCTGTTAATCCTGAAAAATCCTGGTAATCCTGTCCATTTTTTGGTCGCTGGCACGGCCTTCGACGCTTGGCGCCTTGCCCTGGTTCGCGGTTTGGGCAGGCACCAGGATTACCTGCCAAGTTGGCGCTTGGCGCTCTCGGGCGAGTCCACCGAGGCGTGCAGGACGCCCTGCGCCAAGCGCGCCTCGATCCTGGTCCCGGGCGGTGCCTGGTCCGGGTCGCGAAGGATTTGGCCGTCCGGCAGCCGGGTGACGATGGCGTAGCCGCGGGCCAGGGTGGCCAGCGGGCTGCGGGCGTCCAGACCGGTGAGTGCCTGGCCCAGACGCTCCTGCAGTCGGCCCAGGGCGCGGGACTGAGCCCAGTGCAGGCGCGCCCGCAGCCCATCCAAGGCCGCGGCGGCGAGTTCCAGGCGACGCGCCGGTGAGACCGCCGCGAGACTGAGCGCGCGCGGCTCCAGGCGGGCGCGGGCGCCGCGCAGGTGTCGCTGCATCGCCTCGGCGAGCCGCCGGTCCAACTCGTCCAGGCGTTGCGCGCGGCTCTCCAGGCGTGCGGCCGGGTGCAGCAGGGCCAACTGGCGCAGGACCGCCGCCAGGCGCAGGCCGGCCCCCTCGATCAGTCGCCCTTGCAGGTGGCCGAGGCGCGCCCGCAGCGCCGCGACCCGCTGGCCCAAGTGCTCCGCCGCGGGGGCCACCAGTTCCGCCGCCGCCGAGGGGGTGGCCCCGCGGCGATCCGCCGCCAGGTCGGCGATGGTGGTGTCGACCTCATGCCCGACCCCGCTGACCACCGGGATCCGGGAGGCGCGGATGGCCCGCGCCAGCGACTCGTCGTTGAAGGCGTTGAGATCCTCCAGTGAGCCGCCGCCGCGGGCCAGGATCAGCACATCGCACTCGGCGCGTTGATTGGCGAGTGTCAAGGCCGCGACCAGGGAGGCCGCCGCCGCCGTGCCCTGCACCTGGGCCGGGTAGATCAACACCGGCAGGGCCGGACAGCGCCGCCCCAGGACCGTCAGCAGGTCATGGACCGCCGCCCCGGTCGGTGAGGTGATGAGCCCCACCTGGCGCGGGAAGACGGGCAGGGGGCGCTTGGCCGCTTCGGCGAAGAGCCCCTCGGCCGCCAGCCGGCGCTTGAGCCGCTCCAACTCCATGCGCAAGGCCCCCTCACCGCCCGGCTCCATGTGCTCCACCACCAGTTGGAAGTCCCCGCGCGCCTCATAGAGCGTCACCCGCGCCCGCACCAGCACCTGCTGCCCGTTCTCCGGCCGGAAGCCGAGCAACAGGCGCTTGGCCCGGAACATGGCGCAGCGGACCTGGGCGGCCTCGTCCTTGAGGCTGAAATAGCAGTGCCCGGAGGCCGGCAGCGCCAGGTTGGAGATCTCCCCGCGTACCCAGATGGAGGGAAAGCTGCCGTCCAGGACCGCGCGCACCTCGCTCGCCAGGCGGGCGACGCTGTAGATGTCACGGGTGAAGTCCAGGGCAAGGTCGAGGGGGTCGGGGGTCATGGGGATTGCCTGGTGGTCTGCCGGGGGTGGCAGTAAAACACGGAATCGGCTGATGCGGCAGTGCGGCTTGCAGGTCGCGACGGTGACACGAGGGCGTTCCTGTTCACCTGATCCCGTGTTACGCTCCTATCGCGTATCCAACGCCGGAGCATCCCATGTCGGCCAACGTCAATTTTACCGGATCGATCGATCGCGATCTGCTCAAGCGCGCCAAAGTCGTCGCCGCGAAGGCCGAGACCTCGGTGCACGCCCTGCTCAACGCCGAGTTGCGCTATCTGGTCGAGACCTTTGAGGCTGCCGACACGGCCGGCAATCAGAACTTTAAGGCGCTGCTGGATTTTTCCTTGGGGCACAGCGACGATCTGGCCGTGATGGAGGCCCTTGGCCTCGATAGCCAGGAGGACCTGTTCCTGCTGATGGCCCGGGCGCGTCTGCCGATGCCCCGACTCCCCGCTGCCGTGACAGAGGGCATGGTGGCTGACTTGCATGCCCTCTCGTCTTAGCCGGACCTTACCTGTTCGTGTCGAACGAGATCCTCTTGCCTTGGAGGCTCCGCCGCGAACAGGTGTGTTTCTCTTCGAGGACCACAAGATTGCCCGCGCCAGTTTCCTGCTACCCACCAATTGCCGCAAGGTTAGCACTCGCGCCTTCCTGATCTTTCTCGAGCAGCGAGGCTGGCTGGAATCCGCTGCCGAGATTGAGCGTCGGGCAAATGCCGCTGGACGGAGCTTTTCCCAACTGCGGTTCCCGTCGGAGTAACCAACCGATCGCCGATGAGTCAGGCGGGAAGAGGCGTCACGAGAAGAGCCGTCGCTTCATCGATCAGCGTTTTTCACTGTCTGGAGTAGAGTTCGGTTGATGCGCCTGCCCTAAGACCATGTCCCGCCAATGGTCCGCGTAGAGGTAGAAAGCGCGCGTACCCAGGGCGGGGTTATGGATCGGGAGCACTGCCGGGCTATCGGTGCCCAGGTTCTCGACGACATATAACCACCAGTCGCCTTCGTTCGTTCGCGCGTCGTCGAATTGCGCGCCGGTCATCGACACCGTCGCGTCGCCTTGCCAGGCGCCTTGCAATCCCTTCACCTCAATCTTGCGCTCTCTTCCTGACGGGTCTCGACTAAGCACGTCGTAACCGCGCTGGTAACGGTCCATAGCCTCCGCAGCGCGGCCCGCGTCGGCCTCGTATGCCACAACCGCCTCGCGGGCAGTGGCGTCGTCTCTTGGCAATTGTCGCTCCCGCTCATCTTGTTCCTCTTCGTCTGGTACTGTATGACCGATGAGAAACCGATTTGGCGCCTGTATTTGAGAACCTGGATGACTGTTTCTTGGGAGCTTTGACGACGTTGCCAATCCACTCTTGGCATTGCCCCCAAAGTCAGAACCGTGTCCTTCTTGACGCCGAGTTGTGCTCTCGTCAATATTCAAGCGAGTTCTCTGCGTCTGAGCCTCGCGGGGTGTGCGGTGATCGTGTCGAAGTTGCGCCTCGTGGTGAGCGTCGCCGTCTCGATTCACCTTTCCGGGCGCCGCGGACAGTACATCACCGTAAGGGATCGTTTCATTATTCAATTCGCCGTTGGTGTGTCCGGACTCAGCCTTGATCAGAGCCGATTCATCGCCGGTATCGACGGGGGGCCTTAATCATAACTGCGGCCACCTGCCCTTGCGGCAACCCGTCGCGGCCTGGGGGCCGCTCCTACGCCGTAGGAGCGGCCCCCAGGCCGCGACAGATGTCTCCCGCAGAGGCGGCCGGAATGATGATCAAGGCCTCGACGGGGCTGCCCGGCAACGCCAGATCGACATCCGCCTGCGCATCAACGGTATCAATGGCATCAATGGGTACATCCAATTCACGGCAGATCTGATCAAACTTGCGCTCGAAATTCTTGGCGCTGTCAAGAAGCGGGATCAGGTCCAGCAACCGAAGCGCTCGAGCATTTGCGCCCAGCCCCAGGGCCTGCTGCACGAGCGGCCGGAGATCCGTGGCCCAGGCAGCCGCTTGATCACCAACGACAAAGAGACGCTCGTGCCCATCCCAATCCGCATCAAGGTCTTCCTCGCGACAGAGCCCATCGTCGATCCGAAACTTCCGTACGATCGATTGGGATGAGAACACCGAGAGCGTTGCGGCAGAGATCTCATCACCCTCGTGGATGGCCCTGACGGCACGAATGATCTGTGCCAAGCGCCGGCTCTCTTGGATCAACGGCGTCTCGCCGAGGCGCAATACCTCGAGGAAAAAGCGCTCACCGGATAGCCGCGCGATTCCAAGTAGATCAGGCAACGCATTCTCATCGATGCTCTTTTGAGTGCGCGACATCCATGCCTCTATCCAAACCTCGTCGCTCGACCGAAGGCAGGCGGCCTTCTGCGGCGCATCGTTCCAAACCGGCAGTACGCCGGGTAAGGTGATCCACTCGCCCCGCCGTACACCCGTCCGGCGACAGTACAATTTCAGCGTGCCCTGTTCGAGATGAAATCGAATCCGCGGCCAACTGACTGGATCAGCGGCAATCAACACTACCGCGGATGGTCCATCGGGTTCACGCGTCACCCGCATGACGCGACCGTTCCAGTTCAGGACCCAATCGTCGGCTACCGCATCTATGGAGCGACGCGCCAAGAGTACCGGAACGACGTCATCGAGCTTGGAAAGGTCGTCGACGAGAGCGCTTGCTCGACCACGGGTGCGCGAGAAGTCGAAGCGGCACTTGAACCCGTCTTCCGGCGCTGCAGCCTCGTCGTACCACTGCGGCAGAAATTTCCAACCGCCGTCACGACCTTCATTCGGTCGCTCGTAGCCGAAGAACCATTGACCGTCGGATAGCAGGACTCGCTCGAAGCGGCTATAAACCGACTTGAATCCCAGCCCCATGAATCCGATGGTTCGCCCCGACTTGCCGGTAGCGCCGACCGCGGACAGCCCCAAGACATCGCTGGCATTGAAAGCGTCGCCGTCATGCTGAAACACCAAGCTGTCGCCGCGGATTTCAAAGGAGACTCGGCGCGCACCCTCATCGACGGCATTTTGCAGTAGTTCAAAGAGATAAAGTTCGGCGCGCGAAAATTGCTGGTCCAGGCGCTTGACGAAGCCGGCGAGCAGATTGTCCGCCAATTGGCGACTATGATCATACCGAATGGAATCGATGACCATCCGGCGCAGTCCGTCTCTTTGTGGTTGGGTTGTCCTGGATCAGTCAAAGGCGGTAGGGTCTATCGGCAATAACCGAGGGGAGTGTTGCAGCGAGGGGAGCGCGGAGCGTGCGAATTATTGCCCGGTCTTCGGGGTCCACTCGAGCATCGGCTCGCGACTACGGTCCGCGGGCTTGTAACCCTTGACCGGCTCGCGGTCATCGTCCACGGGCAGGTCGACCGACCGGCGGTCGCGCGCGGTGGTTTCGTTGTGCCCTTGCGTCGGCGCGGCGGCCTCTTCCAAGGGCTCGTAGGTGATGACCAGGCGCGGATGGGAGTCCGGATCGGTGTTGTCGTTGGAGCTGAAAGTGACCGCCCGGTAAGGCTGTTCGTGCAATAGCTTGATGGCCATCCCGAGGCTCATGTCGTGGTGATCGAGGGCGTCTTGCAGCAGCGGCGTGACGTCGATCCGGTAGTCCTGAAGCGGGCTGGTGCTCGCCGGGACTATCACCTGGTTGCGGTCGGTCGTCGCCGGCTGGGTGTCCCAGGAGATGTCCCGCTCCGACCAGGGCGAGATGATCCGTTGGACGACCAGTTCGTTGGACCCGCTCATGGTCGAATGCTGTGCCGTCTCATTGGTGGCGGCGACGCCTTGGTCCTGGTAGAGCCCCAGCACGGCGCGCACGACCTTGGCAGTTGGTGGGAGTCCGGACAGATCGCACGCAAAGAAGCTTCGCGTGATTCCCGGCCCGTCGCCTTGCCTGTTCCAGGTCCAGGCCCTGGCGTCGATAAAGTAATAGGACCCGCGCGTTTCGCTCGGGCGGGAACTCCAGGCATGTCCATCCTGGCACACGCCTTTTCCCTCGAGCGTCATGGTCCTTTCCGCGGCATTGCTTTGGAATACGCAAAAGGCAAGAATACCGGCGGTATAGGCAGAGTAATTCATCCGAACCGCAACCGCAGAATCCGCTCGACCTCGGCGTCCTGCAACTCCACGGGGTTGGTCTTCATGCTGGAGCCGCGCGAGTTCACCACGATGCGGGCGAAATCCGCCTCTGCCACGCCTAACGCCGAGAGACCCGGCAGGTTCAGGAGTTGGGTCCATTCCTCCAAGGTGCTCAACAAATAGTGACGCGCGGACGCCTCGTCGGCGCTCGGGTCGGCGCCGAGCAGGCGCCCGACGAGGGCGTATTTGACGAGCGCCGGATGGCCCGGTGTCCGTGCCTGCATCGCCTCGCAATTGACCCGCGTCGCCGCCGCCACCAGGGTGCCGCACACGACGCCGTGGGGGATGGGAAAGAGGGAGCCCAGCGGCTGGGCCAGTCCGTGCACCGAACCAAGCCCGGCCTGGGCGAGACAGATGCCGGAGAGCAGCGCGGCCAGGGCCATCCGGGCACGCCCGGCGGCGGCGTCCTCGCCCCCCCGATACCAGGCGAACAGGCCGTCTCGCACGGCCGCGAGTCCGGCCAGGGCCAGCGCGTCGGTGACCGGATTGGCGCGGGCGGAGACATAGGCCTCCAGCAATTGGGTGAAGGCGTCCATGCCGTTGGCGGCGATCAGGTCGGGCGGGCAGCCTGCCAGCAGGTCCGGATCGACGATGGCGTAGTCGGCCACCAAGGTGTCGTCGCGGAATGATTTCTTGAATCCGTCGGGACCCTGGCGGGTGAGTACGGCGTTCTTGGTCGCCTCCGAGCCCGTGCCCGCCGTGGTGGGGACGGCGATGAAGGGTGTGGCGGGGCCGCGATAGGGCAGTTCCGGGCCCACGCCCTCCAGGTGGTCCATCACGGTATTGCCGGGTTTGAGCAGGCCCGCGATGGCCTTGGCGGCGTCCAGCACGCTGCCGCCGCCGATGCCGACGACCAGGTCGAATGCACGCGCCCGCTGGTCGTGCACAATGGCGTCGACCTCGTCGGGCGAGGGCTCGCCCGCGATGCGGACGATGTCATAGTGGAACCGGGCCTGGTCGAGTGCCCGTTGCAGGGCTTCCCATTGGGCCGTGGCAGTAAAGGAGCGGCCGCCGGTCACGATCAGCAGCCGCTTGCCGTAGCGGGCGGCGATAGCGGGCATTTGGGCGATGCGGCCGGGGCCGAACTCGATGCGCGGCAGGCGGGCGATGGAAAAGGGTGTGATCATGTCAGCCTGCGGGAAAAAGTCCGGTCATGGGCACACCCTGGCGCGGCTGCGCCATCATGGGTGCGACGGTATCGCGCCACTGGGCATAGTGCGCGGTCTCTTTGTGCGCGGCGGCGTCCGCGGCGCTGCCGTAGGCCTCATAGAGGACGAAGTGGCCTGGGTCGGCCGGGTTCTGGAGTACGTCGAAGCGCCGGTTGCCCGGCTCCTTCACCGAGGCCTCGTGATTGGCGCGGCTGGCTTCGATGAAGGCGTCGCGGTGGTCGGGTTCGACGTGGACATGGACCAGGGTAACGTGCATGAGATGATCCGCAAAGAGGGTGACGTGGTGACCGAGATCCCGGTTACGCTTTCGTTGTCGTCGTCGTCGTAATCGTGGTCGGATTATTCGATTACGACAACGACAACGACAACGACAACGACGCCCGGTCCGTGAGAACGTCCGGTCGCTATACCATACGAGATGTGCGTTAATGCCTCAGTTCTGATCGCACCCGGGCCGTGCGGGGAAGTTTACTCAACCAGTCGGAAAATATATACTAGCAGGTTATTTTCTCGGGGCAGCCGCCCCTTCGGAGTGCCTGAGCCATGCGCCTGATCCAGGAAGCATTGACCTTCGACGATGTCCTGCTCGTCCCCGCCCATTCCCGGGTGTTGCCCCACGAGGTCAGCTTCCAGACCAAGCTGACCCGCGACATCGTGCTGCGGATCCCGCTGGTTTCGGCCGCGATGGACACGGTGACCGAGTCGCGCCTGGCGATCGCCATGGCGCTCGAGGGCGGCATCGGCATCATCCACAAGAACATGAGCCTGGAGCGTCAGGCGCGCGAGGTGCTGTCGGTCAAGAAGTACGAGAGCGGCATCATCCGCGACCCCATCACCGTGTCGCCCGACGTGACGGTGGGCGAGGTGCTGCGCCAGACCCGGGCGCACAACATCTCCGGCGTCCCAGTCACCGAGCACGGCAAGCTGGTCGGTATCGTCACCGGTCGCGACCTGCGCTTCGAGACCCGCATGGACGAGCCAGTCTCCGCCATCATGACCCCCAAGGAACGCCTGGTGACCGTCAAGGAGGGGGCGAGCCGGGAGGAGGTGGTGCGCCTCCTGCACCAACACCGCATCGAGAAGGTGCTGGTGGTCAACGACCGCTTCGAACTGCGCGGCCTGATCACCGTGAAGGACATCCAGAAGGCCAAGGACTTCCCCAAGGCGTCGCGCGACCACCACGAGCGCCTGCGCTGCGGGGCGGCGGTCAGCGTCGGTCGGGGCACGGACGAGCGGGTCGCCGCCCTGGTGGAGGCCGGGGTGGACGTGATCGTGGTCGACACCGCCCACGGCCACGCCCAAGGCGTCCTGGACCGGGTCGCCTGGGTCAAGCAGAACTTTCCGGCGGTCCAGGTCGTCGGCGGCAACATCGCGACCGCGGACGCCGCCCGGGCGCTCGCCGAGGCCGGGGCGGATGCGGTGAAGGTCGGGATCGGGCCTGGCTGTTTCGCGGCCGGTACACGCATTCTGATGGCCGATGCCGGCTACCGGAACATCGAGGATGTCCGCCCCGGTGATCGGGTGATCAATCGGGATGGGCAACCGGT
>Ga0247840_10004822_pt1 | contig 20899 bp, 29 predicted proteins | sample LaCruzMarch2015__FD_192404 | JGI IMG/M metagenome (GOLD analysis project Ga0247840, IMG submission 192404) | Freshwater microbial communities from meromictic Lake La Cruz, Castile-La Mancha, Spain - LaCruzMarch2015_17m | ecosystem: Environmental > Aquatic > Freshwater > Lake | place: Spain... | reverse complement strand
GAAAGCATTCAGTTCAGCCTGTGGAGCAGTAAGGACAATCTTGTTGTTTGTGTCCTTCATGACTTTGTAACCTGTACCATTAGTGGTGGCATAGACCTTGGGAATGAAGTTGTTGATGAAGGATAATGTGGAACCTTGGGGGTCAACGGGAATAGAGGTGAGATAGGTTGGTACTAGTGGTGAAAGGTCGATGAGACCAGTACAGTTTATGCCTGTGGAAGTGGAGTTTGAACCTGTGTTACAGATTTCTGTTAAAGTGGTGGGTATAGCAGCAGGATAGGTGTAGTGGTCTATGAAGTATTGTTGTATTGCTTTGTGTATTTCGTTCAGATTGAAAGATCGTTCTGTATTACGTACTTGTTGCTAACTGCTTACCTGGGTTTATTGCTACTATAGCTATACCTGCTAGTACTGCGATGATGGCTACGACTAGGAGCATTTCGAGGAGGGTGAAGGCTTGAGAATATAGTTTGCGATTAGACAGCATAGATTAAAATACAATTTAAATTAAGTATTGTTCGTTATATTATAACAGATAGGTTAAAAAATAAAAAGAGGAGATGGTGGATATCAAAAATCCCGCACAGAAGTGCGGAATTTTTAATTATATTTTTATTTTTTTGCTTTTCCTACTTTCCTTCTTGAAACAATCAAGTGGTTTGAATATTTCTTAGGAGTTCTCGTCTTCTGACCCTTTCCGACATGTTGTCCCCAAAGTGTTTTCGCAAATCTCAAACCTCTGCCTTGTCTTCCTTCACCTCCTCCATATGGGTGGTCTACCGGATTCATAACAGAACCTCGAACTGTTGGTCGGATACCGAGCCATCTTGATCTTCCAGCTTTTCCGATATTCACGAGCCAATTTTCTTCATTTGAAACTTCTCCAACTGAAGCCCAGACATTTTCTGCAACTTTTCTGATTTCTGTGGAAGGAAGTTTGATGTGAACGAAACCACCTTCATTCGCGACAATTTGTCCGAAATTTCCGGCAGATCTGCAAAGTTTTGCTCCGCCATCTTTTCTAATTTCTACATTGTAAACAAATCCTCCTACCGGAACTTTTTTTATGGGGACCCTGTTTCCAGTTTTAAGATCTGCATTTTCTGACACTAAAAATGTATCCCCCGTTTTTATACTCTTCGGTAAAAGAACATATCTTTTTTCTCCGTCTGCGTAAACTGCAAGTCCGATAAAACCGCTTCTATTTGGATCATATTCTACAGAAACAATCTTTGCGGGAATATCTTTTTTGTTGTACATAAAGTCAATTTCTCTGTACAATCTCTTATTTCCGGAACCTTTGTGTCGCGTGGTAAGTCTTCCAAAACTGTTTCTTCCTACATCTCTTTTTCTTCCTTTTGTAAGCGATTTGAGAGGTTCTGTAGCTGTAATCACACCTCTGTATGTTACAGTGGTCATATGTCTTCTCGATGATGTTACTGGTCTATATGTTTTCATGATTTATATAAATTCTATCTTATCTCCCTTCCTTAGAAACACAACTGCTTTTTTGATACCTGACTGTACACCACTTTTTCCTCTTGAAACGACGTTTTTAGGAGGAAGATTTGTAATATTTATTTTAATAGGTGTAACTTTGTATATTTCTTTCACCGCTTCTGCAACATCTTTTTTGCCAAAATTTTTGTTTATTTCAAAAGTATAAACATTTTGAGTTTCTGCTTTTACTCCAGCCTTTTCTGTGACTCTTGGCTTCTTTATGACAGAAGAAAGATCTTTTTTGTGTTCAAGTTTGGTCATAATTTTTATTTGGCAGAAGCCATTTTACCTTCTATAAATGCGACCGCTTCTTTTGGATTTTCTATCACTAAATATTTATAGTTCAAAAGATCTACAGGATTTATATTTCTAAGTTCATCCACTTCCACATTTCCAATGTTTGAAAAACTCTTTTCAAGAGATGAATCTTTCTTTCCAATTGCGATAATCGCGCTATTTTTCTTTTTGGAAGATATGTATTTACAATTTTCTATTTTACTCAAAGAATTCAAAACCTTTAACGCATCAGTAGTTTTTGGTTTAGAAAATTCAAATTTATCAATAAAAACTATTTCACCATCTCTAAATTTCTCTGAAAGAATAGTGTAAAGAGCTTTCGCTTTCATTTTTCTATTAACTTTCTTTGCATAGTTTCTTTTGCCGTTTGGACCGTGTGCAACACCTCCGTGAACCCAGATTGGGGATCTCGTGGAACCGTGTCTCGCCCTACCTAAACCTTTTTGTTGCCATGGTTTCTTTCCTCCTCCACTTACTTCACCTCTATCTTTTGTGTGAGCATAAATGGTTCTCGCGTCGGAAAGCATAGATTGGACAACTTGATGAACAAGGTCGGCATTTTTTGAAAGACCAAAAACCTTCTCAGGTAACTGAATTTTTCCTACTTCTTTTCCGCTTTGATTGTAAATTATTGATTCCATATTATTTTTTATCCAAGTACTTCTACTAGAGTTCCTCTCCTTCCAGGAATTGCACCGTTTATCAGAAGTTCTCCGTTATCTTTGTCAACACCCAAAATAGTAAGGTTTTTAATCGTTACCATATCTCCACCCATTCTTCCGGCCATTCTCATTGCTTTTGGAACTTTGTTTCGAAGTCCTCCACCAATAGAACCTGGGGCATGTTCTGAATGCTTTTGACCGTGGCTCCTAGGCTGACCCTTGAAACCATGTCTTTTGATAACGCTCTGATAACCCTTACCTTTCGATATTGCAGATACAGAAACTAGATCTCCAGCAATGAAGTCAGAAAGCTCTACTTTGCCTCCTACTTCAAACTTTTCAGGGTCCTCAATTCTAAATTCTCTAAGAAATCTAAAATTTCCCAATTTTTTCAAGTGGCCAAGTACTGGTTTTGAAATATTTTTTTCTTTCCTTTCACCAAAACCAACTTGGACGGCATCATATCCGTCAGTTTTTTTGGTTTTGACTTGAATAATAGTGAGACCTCCTGCAGATAAAATTGTCGCAGGATGAACAATACCCTTCTCATCAAAGACCTGTGTCATATTTTGTTTTGTTCCAAGTGTAAATTTCATTTTTCAGTTTTTCAGAAGAATTAAATCATCTTTACATCTATGCTTACACCTGAAGGAAGATTAAGATTTGTAAGAGCTTCTATAACTTTTGCTGAAGGATTTACAATATCTATAACTCTCTTATGTATTCGCATCTCAAATTGCTCTCTAGCATTTTTATAGACGAAAGATGCTCTGTTTACGGTGTACTTTTTTATTTCAGTCGGCATAGGTACCGGACCAACAACTTCCACATCAAACCTGAGTGCAGTTTCTATGATTTGCTTCACAGATGCATCAAGTATTTTGCTGTCGTAAGCCCTAACTCTAATTCTAAGCTTAGAAACTCCCTCTTCTTTTTTGGGAGTTTTTGCTTTAGAAGCAGATTTTGTATTCTTTTTTGTTATTTCTTTTGCGGACATATATTTAACCTATTAAAGACTTCCTCTCATCCGCCTTCGCCAAGAAGCTTCGGCGGACTGAGGAAAATTCTTTAGAACTAAGCAATAATCTTTGTTATAGCACCTGCACCCACTGTTTTTCCTCCTTCTCTGATAGCAAATCTTTGTTTTTCTTCCATAGCTACTGGTGCAACTAATTTAACTTTGAATTTGATAGTGTCCCCTGGCATAACCATTTCTACTTTCTCAGGAAGAGTCACATCTCCAGTGACGTCTGTTGTCTTCATATAGAACTGAGGTTTATATCCGGTAAAGAATGGGGTGTGTCTTCCTCCCTCTTCTTTCTTCAAGACGTAAACTTCCGCTTCAAAATCAGAATGAGAAGTGATTGAACCTGGTTTACAGAGAACTTGTCCTCTGTGAACATCTTCTTTCTTCGTGCTTCTAAGTAAAAGTCCAGCATTATCTCCTGCCTGACCTTCGTTTAATGATTTATTAAACATTTCAATACCGGTAATAGCAGTCTTTGTTGTTGGTTTGATACCAACAATTTCAACTTCATCACCAAGTTTGATAATTCCTCTTTCAATTCTTCCGGTCACCACGGTTCCTCTACCTTCAATTGAGAAAATATCTTCAATAGGCATAAGAAATGGTTTATCCGTATCTCTCACAGGAATAGGAATGTATGTATCCAAAGCTTCCACAAGCTCTAGGACTTTCTTTGACCATTCATCTGTATTATCTTTTGCCTCAAGTGCTTTCAAAGCCGAACCTCTGATAACAGGGGCACTCTTGCCATCAAAACCTTGTTTTGTAAGAAGATCTCTAACCTCTTCTTCAACGAGGTCAATAAGCTCTTTGTCGTCTACCATGTCGCATTTATTCAAAAATACAACAATTTTTGGAACACCAACTTGTTTTGCAAGAAGAACGTGTTCGCTTGTCTGAGGCATAACACCATCAGTAGCAGCAACCACGAGAATAGCGCCATCCATTTGGGCGGCACCAGTAATCATGTTCTTGATAAAGTCGGCGTGTCCCGGACAATCAACGTGCGCATAGTGTCTGTTTGCTGATGTATATTCTTGGTGAGAAATAGCAATAGTAATACCTCTTGCTTTTTCTTCCGGAGAATTGTCGATATCATTTACTGCTTTTATTTTTGCATCAAAACCTCCTCTTGAAAGGACGTTAAGAATAGCTGCAGTTAATGTTGTTTTACCATGGTCAACGTGACCGATAGTTCCCACGTTTACGTGAGGTTTGTCTCTTTTAAATTCTGCCATAAATATTTAGTTAATTTTATAAACAAAGCGCGCGAGATTTGGCCCTTTATTTGTAAAACTAACTGCTAATTATTAAACCCATCATTCGCTAGGCGAACTGGGGTGCTTATAAATTCGACTTTTCTAAAAGCCGATTAAGGCAATTAAAAATCGCAAAATAATGCGTAGTGGTGATAATAGCAAATTGTAAAATTATGTCAAATAAAAGTAGGGCTAGTCCTTAGATTGAGAAGAAAAATAAAAAGCCGTGAGAATTTTGTTCGCACGGCTTTTTATTTAATTTATATTATTTTCTCGCTTCAATAATTTCTTTGGCTACGTTATTTGGAACAACTTCATAGTGGTCCGGCTCCATTGTGAACGATGCGCGACCTTCTGTCATAGATCTTAAACTTGTAGCATAGCCAAACATTTCAGCAAGAGGAACTTTTGCACGAACAACTTTGTTCATTCCTCTTTCCGACATTTCTTCTATCTGTCCTCTCTTTGAAGACAGATACCCCGTGACGTCTCCCATGAATTTTTCTGGTGTAATGACTTCAACTTTCATGATTGGTTCAAGAATTACAGGTTTTGCTCTCTTTGCGGCGTCTTGGAAGGCCATAGAAGCAGCGATCTTGTAAGCAAGTTCGGAAGAGTCAACATCGTGATACGAACCATAAGTAAGCTCACAAGAAATATTGACCATTTTGTATCCGGCAGTCACACCTCGCTCCATACTTTCAATAATTCCTTTTTCAACAGCTGGAATAAATTCTTGTGGAATGACACCTCCTTTAATTGAGTTTATAAATTCAAAACCAGGACTTCTCTTTACGTTCTTTGGAACTTTTTCACCCTCTACAATTGGTGGAAGTGGTTTAATGATAATTTTAACGTGACCATACTGACCTTTACCTCCAGATTGTTTGATGTATTTATGTTCTTCTTCTGCTTCACCCAAAATTGTTTCTTTGTAAGCAACTTGTGGTTTTCCAACATTTGCTTCAACGTTAAATTCTCTTTTCATTCTGTCCACAATAATATCAAGGTGAAGCTCTCCCATTCCCATTATCACGGTTTCACCTGTCTCGGAATCGGTCTTGATTTTGAAAGTTGGATCTTCATCAGAAAGTTTCTTCAAGGCATAACCCATTTTTTCTTGGTCAGCCTTTGTCTTTGGTTCAATCTTTAGGTTGATGACTGGCTCTGGGAATTTAATTTGATCAAGTTGAATTGGCTGTTCTTCATCACATAAAGTATGACTTGTCTTTGCATTTTTCAAACCTACGGCCGCGGCAATTTCTCCAGCGTAAACAATATCTAGATCTTCTCTCTGATCTGCCTGCATTCTGACAACTCTTCCCAATCTCTCTTTTTCTCCAGTCGTAGAATTGTAAATATAAACACCGGACTTTATGGTTCCAGCATAAACTCTAAAGTATGTAAGTTGTCCGACAAACGGATCTGTCTGCAATTTAAAAGCAAGAGCTGTAAAAGGTTCTTCGTCAGAAGCGTGTCTTACAACTTCATCACCGGTTACAGGATTTGTTCCTTTAACAGGTGGAATATCAAGTGGAGAAGGAAGATAATCCACGACAGCATCAAGCATAAGCTGAGTACCTTTGTTTTTTAAAGCTGAACCAGTAAGGACTGGCACAATTTTATTTGCAATAGTTGCTTTTCTCAAAACTGCTTTCAATTCGGCAAGAGATGGTTCTTTTCCATCAAGAAATTCTCCCATCATTTTATCATCTTGCTCCACGATTTTTTCTACGAGAATAGCTCTGTATTTTTTTGATTCTTCAACTTTATCAGCAGGAATTTCCTCTATTCTGATTTTGTCTCCCATTTCTCCATCAAAATAGTAAGCCTTCAAAGTCAAAAGATCTATAAGACCCAAAAAATTTGATTCCTCACCAATAGGAAGTTGCATTCTTACAGCATTTTTCGTAAGTCTATCCAAAATAGATTGGTATGATCTCTCAAAATTTCCGCCGGTTCTGTCTAGTTTATTTATAAAACAAATTCTTGGAACATTTCCTTCATCAGCATATCTCCAGTTTGTTTCTGATTGCGGTTCCACGCCTGCAACTCCATCAAAAACTACAACTGCTCCGTCAAGAACTCTAAGTGATCTCTTCACCTCAGCAGTAAAGTCAATGTGCCCCGGAGTATCAATGATGTTAAACATTACTTTTTTGCTCAAATCTTCCTTAGGCATATAAGTAGGATTCCAGTAACAAGTGATAGCAGCAGAAGTAATCGTAATACCTCTTTCTCTCTCCTGTTCCATCCAGTCGGTAGTGGTTTCACCATCGTGTACCTCTCCTATCTTGTGAGTCTTCCCCGTGTAATACAAAACTCTTTCAGACGTAGTTGTCTTACCAGCATCAATATGAGCAATAATTCCGAAATTTCTAAGTTTTTCTATTGGATATTCCCGTGCCATATATTATTAAATAAAAATTAAATAAATAAAAAACCAACTACAAAAACTAGGGAAAAACTACCAAGCAAAATGAGCAAAAGCTTTGTTTGCCTCAGCCATCCTGTGAGTTGCTTCTCTCTTTTTTACTGCCTCTCCTTCATTCTTTGAAGCGGCAATTATTTCATCGGCAAGTTTAGAAGCCATTGTGGCACCCTTTTTGCCTCTAGCAGCATCTATAATCCATTTCATTGAAAGAGCTGATCTTCTAGATGGTCTAACTTCCATAGGAACCTGGTAGTTAGCTCCTCCTACTCTCTTTGACTTGACTTCCATGTTTGGAGCAGTATTTGCAAGAGCTGTTTCAAAAGTTTCTATAGGATTTTTGGTCTTTGCCTTTTCTTTTATAATTTCAAAAGCATCATAAATAATCTTTTCGGCAAGAGCTTTTCTACCCGAATCCATAATGTAATTGATAAATTTGGCAACTTTTTCGTTGTTGTATTTATAATCTGGGACTAATGCTTTCTTTGTTTTTAGTTTTCTTCGCATGTTATCTTAAATTTATTTTGCTGTTTTTGGCTTTTTAGCACCGTATTGACTTCTTCCTTTCATTCTCTTTTCTACCCCTCCAGCATCAAGTACACCCCTGACTATTTGGTATCTCAAACCAACATCTTTTACCCTACCACCTCTTACCATCACCACAGAGTGTTCTTGTAAGGTGTGTCCCATACCAGGAATGTAAGCGGTAACTTCCATACCATTAGTAAGACGCACCCTTGCAATCTTTCTAATAGCAGAGTTCGGTTTCTTTGGTGTTTTTGTTGTAACTTTAATACACACCCCTCTTTTAAAAGGTGCGTTTTGATAAGTTGGTCTATTTGTAAGAGAATTGAAACCTTTAGTAAGAGCAATGGATTTTGATTTCCTCTTTGCTGTTTTTCTATTTCTCTTTATAAGCTGATTAATTGTAGGCATTATCTAAAAAAATTAGCATCAAGCTATGAAGCTAATGTAGAAAGAGTGTAGCATAAAATAATAAAAAGGCAAATAATTAAGGAGGTATCAAGCTCCAACAAAAATTTTAAACAACCAATTAACCAAGAAAACTATGAGGGGAGAAGCTACGAGAATAAAAACTAAAGCAAAAATTATCCAATATTTTTCCAAAGATTGAAGACGAAGTTTGATTTGGTCCGGCAAAAAGGCGGAGTAGATTTTGTATCCATCAAAACCAGGCACGGGCATAAGATTAAAGATCGCGAGCGTAATGTTTATTAAAACAGAGTAAACCAGTAGCACCCCCATCGCTTGCGGTAAGATAGAAGAACTGAGGTGGAGAAAAATTGAGAGAACAAGCGCCACGATAATATTTGAAAGAGGACCAGCAAAAGCCACAAGCGGTTCAGAAATATTCCTTTTTCGTAAATTATACGGATTGTAGGGTACTGGTTTTGCCCAACCAAAAATAAATCCCGTGTGAGACAAAACCATAAGTAATGGTATGACAATGGAACCAAAAATATCTATGTGCTTCACTGGGTTTAAAGTCAATCGTCCTTCATATTGAGCTGTTCTGTCACCCCAAAGAAGCGCCATATATCCATGAGAAATTTCATGAATCATCACAGAAATAATAAGAATTGCTATTTGAAATAAAGTTGCTGAATCCATTTTTAAAAAATAATCTGCTTGATTAATTTCTTTATTATGATAGCATACCACGGTAATAACAAAAATATGGCGAGAATTTGTCCAGTCACAAAAAAAACTTCAATAATGGGCGGTGGATACAGCAACAGAATTAGAGCCACCAAATTCAATCCGACAGGAAAAGTCAGAAAGTATGTTAATCTGCAAAAAAAGAAAATCTATGTCCCTGAACTCAAAAAATTCATAACTCTTACACTTTCTACAAGAGCCATTAAGACGATTCAAAAAAATGGCGCTTATACGACACTAAAAAAAGCCGGGGTAATAAAATAAAAAATAAAGGCGACTCGTGATGAGTCGCCTTTTTTATTTTCCCTTTCAATGATTAAAAGTGTTTTTTCTCAACAATCGGCAAAGGTGTACTTTGACCAGAATGTTTATTTTTATTCAAGCCTTTTATAAACAACGGTATGGCTATCACCGCGATTATGACAATAATTGCCATGGTAATCTTCACATCTGTTAGTACAATCTTCTTTGACACTTTCATTTGACTTCCCTTCTTTTTTTATAAGAGCGTTTTTTTAATTCGAATATAAACAAGTTCCATGTCAATTTGTATACTCAAATCAATAAAAAGTCAAAATTTACTCTTTAATAATGTTTATTCCATCAGAATAAAATAAAACATTTCCCAACAGAGATGTTTCAGAAATTTTTTGTCCAATATCTTTAAGCCGATTTATTATTTCAATATTCGGATGCCCATATCGATTATCTAATCCAACCGAAATCACTGCTTCTGTGGAAGAAACTGCCCGCAAAAAATCTTCCGACGAAGAATTCTTTGAACCATGATGACCAATCTTTAAAATATCGCTTTTTAAAGAAAAGGGATCAAGATAGACAAGAGCTCTTTCTGTTTTTTGCGGAGCATCGCCCGTTAAAAGAATACTACTTTTTCCATAAACAAGTTTTGCAACAATTGAGTCACTATTTGTATCAGAACTTTTTTTAGTCTGGTCACAAGTTAATGGCCAAAGGATTTCTAGATATGCTCCCCCACCTATATCAAGTATTTCTCCTCTACATAAAGTGATATTTTCTATTTTTTCAGCATCAATATTTTTTAATGCCTCTTTAGCTGTTGCTGTATTGTAATCAGATCCATTTTGAAAATATTTGATAACTTTATAAAATTTCAAAACGTCAGGAAGACCTCCGATATGATCTTGATCTGGATGAGTTGTGAGAACTGCATCAATAGAACGATCAAAGAAAGGTATGACTTGACCCAATTTAGTTAAAATATCCGCCCCATTTCCAGAATCAATCAAAAGCTGATTTCCCGTCGGAGATTGTATAAAAATAGCGTCTCCTTGTCCTACGTCAAGGAAAACGACTTTCAATTTTCCAGTATCGGAATAAGCAAAATAGAAAAATATTATGTTTAAAAATAAAAGAAAAATTAAAATTAATGTTCTGTTCTTCATCCCGTTAGAGATTTTGTTGTTATAAATTAACACTTTAATCTAAATATTATCATAATCATTGTAAAATTTTATAAATCGGATTCTCTACGCCGAGCACCATCAGATGGTGCTCGGCTATCTCTAACGGGACTAAAAAACACAAACCAAACTCCAAACAAAATATAAATCACAAAGACAGAAATTTGGACAAAAGAATTTGTTGGAATAGCAGATATTGGCATTGAAGAAAATAAATTTACAACAAGTAAAATAAAAGAAAGCAGAATCCATGATAGAAACATAAACGGCCAAGCTAAAATCTTTGAAACAAACCCAAGTGCAACAAGAATAAATCCAAGAAACATAATTGTCGGCACGAGTGGTAAGACAAGTAAGTTAGTAAAAATAGAAACGATTGAAACCGTATCCATTTTTACAATTAAAAGTGGCAAAACAAAAATTTGTGTTGAAAGTGTGGAGGCGACAATTTCTCGAAGGCCAAATTTGTCAGTAATTTTTAGTTTACTAGCTATTATCGGCGAAAGATACACAAGTGCCAGTGTTGCGAGGAAAGAAAGCTGAAATGAAACATCAAAAACAAGTATCTTTGGATTGATTAACACCATCATAAAACCGGCTATGAATAACGCTCTTCCGATATTGTAGTCTCTACGAATTACCCTACCAAAAATCAATATCAAAGCCATAATAGAAGCCCTGATCACAGTCGAAGTTCCACCAACCATTATAGAAAATAGAATGATACCAAAGGCAGAAAATCCTAAAGAGAAGTTTTTTGGTAAAAAAGAAAAAGCCTTCAATACTGATTCGGCAACTATCGTAATGTTGTATCCAGAAAGCACAACAATATGTGAAAGCCCGGCTTTACGAAAATTATTGTTCAATTCATCGGAAAAAGTTTTGGTCCCGAGGAGCATGCCGATAAGAAGCGGTGACTGTGGATCGGGCAACTGGCTTTTTATTTTTGAGATTGAAAAATTTTTTACTTTTATTAATAAATTCTTCAATTTGTTACCATTTCCTGAAGAAAGTATCTTTGTTTTTACAAAATTTGCCGTAAGATAGATTCCATCTTTCGCTAAATAATTTTTGTAACCAGATAAATTGTTTATTAGAGCATCTGTACTCTCAATATTTCCATTTATTGAAACTTCATCACCGTAAGACACCCTAGGATAAGGGTCTGTTTGTACCATTATTTTTACTTCTCTGCATTTTTCTTCACAATCATTTACGGTAAGAATAAATTTTTGATATTGGCCACTAATATCTGGCTCACTCAATATAATTCCATCAAGAGTCCCTTTTTTGGTTACCAAATCGCCATAATCCGCCTTTCTCGCAATTTCGCTAAACTCATATCTGATGATTCCAACACTAAAAGATAAGATTAGCGTGAAAAATCCAAAAATAAATACGCGAGAATAAGGATCCTTATATATTTTAAAAAATAAAAGAAAAAGAAAAGAAACAAAAAATAAAAATATTCCAAAAGTGAAACCGGGATTAAAAAATGAACATAAAAAAGTTGCAAAGAGAAAACCAGTGATAAAAATTAAAAAAAGTTTGTCACGCGACACTTCCAAATAATATCAAAATTTATAAAAAACAAAAACTCGGACGCCACACTTATGACGCCCGAGTTATTTTCCCTTTTGTGTTTAGACCTATGCCTCCCACGAAAGTTTCTCGCCTTTCTTTTTTCGGAGAAGCCACATTTTCCTGCCCCAACCGCGGATCCAAGGGTATTCACGAGGGGCAAAAAAATAATCATACACCTTGGCAAATAAACCGCCCTCAGAATTCCTTCCGCTAGCCAGAATCGGAATAGTCACGATCAACAATAGGATCACTGACATAAAACCCAAGCCAGCGATCGGATCACTACAAATCTTTCCCCAGCTAATCATTGCTAAAAACATGGCACTACCTCCTAATATAAATTGTTACCAAAGACCAAGTTCAGAGACTATACTAGCACTTTTCACTTAAAAAGTCAATGGCAAAATTATACCCTACTTTAAGCCCCATTCGGTCATAATTTGTTTTTCCTCCAGTTCATTTCCAGCTTTTTTATATTTTACTCCACCTTTTATCCCCTTTACTCTTTTTTCACATTCCGCCCAAGTTTTGTGCTTTTTAAATACACCATCCACCAAACTCAGATATGAATAGGCCGGCATTTTTTTGTTTTTATTTTTTGAATGAGTTTTTTTAATATCCAATCCAACTAAATCTTTCAGGTTTATTTTATAATCAAGCTTCTTACCTAAAAATAACTTAATTTTCTCATTGTCGGCAAAAGCTGTAGCTATTTCATCACATCTTTCATTACCCGATATTCCAGAGTGTCCGTCGACGTGATTCCATTTTATTTTTTTATTTTTTGAAACTTCAATAAGTTTTTCCCAAAGATCTTTATTTGCAACATCTTCTTTGAAAGAGTTCTTCCAATTTTTTTTCTGCCAACTATAAACCCATTTGGTTATTCCATTTATAAGATAGGACGAGTCGGTGTTTAAGATTATTTCTTTTTTCGTTTTTTGAAGCGTTTTCAAAGCATTGATAGCACCCAGGAGTTCCATTCTGTTATTTGTAGTCAACTTTTCTCCACCCCCAAGTTCTACTACTTTATCGTTTTCATTTATTATTGCACCCCAACCTCCAGGACCAGGATTACCGCGCGATGATCCATCCGTAAAAATTATAATTTTATTTACCATATCATCATTATATATTAAAAAAATTAAGAAACAAAAACACCCACCTAGAGTGGATGTTTAAAAAAAATAAATTGATTTTATTTTGGATAACGTACGATAACAATACCAGAGCCTCCACTACCGCCCGCAATACCATCAACTCCACCGCCACCACCAGAACCCGTATTTGCACCGGCAGCACCACCAACAGCAGAACTTCCGCTTTGTCCATTTGAACCAGAATTGAGAGCAGTTCCTCCTCCAAGTCCGGCTGAAGATGAACCTCCGGAAGCTCCTCCACCTCCTCCGCCTATTCCCCCAGTACCTCCGCCATAACCTGTATAAGCACTACATTTTGCACCACCTCCTCCTGCTGCCCAGTAAAGGACAGAACCATTAATTGAATTCGATCTACCAGCAGATCCCGCTCCTGCATATCCGGTTACAGCTCCAGAATTTCCTCCCACTGCATTGGCTCCGCCTCCACCACCACCACCATAGTCTATGTAATTACTTCCCAATCCACTAATACCTCCAGCGTGACTATATGCCGTTCCTGTTAAATAAGTGCCCACAACAGCACCTTGGGTTGCCGCTCCTCCAGCATTAGTCCCATTATTTCTCGGACCAGCTCCTGCACCCGAACCTCCCGCTTTTCCAGCTTGTCCGCAACCTCCATAACAATGATATCCACCACCTCCACCCCCTATTGCGGTTTCTCCAAAGGCAGTAGTATTTCCTCCGTTAGTTCCATAACTAGCAGCACTTGGTGCACCAGAGGATCCTCCTGCTCCACCAGGTCCGATGACAATAGAATAATTTCCTGCAGGTAAAGTTCCCGACAATTCAAGTAGGCCCCCTCCGCCACCGCCTCCACCTATATATGCCCCTCCACCACCGCCTCCACCCACAACAAGTGATGTAACAGAAAGACCTCCAGTAGGAGATACAAAAGTTCCATTACTTAAGAATGTATGAATACAATAACCATTTACTTCAGTGATAGTTCCTCCGGTAGCTGTGCAAGAGTTTGGCCAAATAGCAATTGTTTCCCCTAACTCAGCCTGGGGTGCTGTAAGAACGATTTTGTTATCAGAACTTTTCTTAATCTTGTAACCAGTACCATTAGTAGTGGCATAGACCTTGGGAATGAAGTTGTTGATGAAGGAGAGGGTGGAACCTTGGGGGTCAACGGGGATAGAAGTGAGATAGGTTGGTACTAGTGGTGAAAGGTCGATGAGAGTACCACAGTCTATACCTGATGGATATGGGAGGTTACCGGTATTACAGATTTCTGTGAGGGTGGTGGGTGTAGCAGCAGGATAGATGTAGTGGTCTATGAAGTACTGTTGCATTGCTTTGTGTATTTCGTTCAGATTGAAAGATCGTTCTGTATTACGTACTGTGGCCAACTGCTTACCTGGGTTTATTGCTACTACCACTATACCTGCTAGTACTGCAATGATGGCTACGACTAGGAGCATTTCGAGAAGGGTGAAGCCTTGGTTCGAATGGGAGGGTTTAGGGTTCATTGGTTTGTTTATTTGAGATTATTATACATGTATAGGGGAGAGGAGGCAACAAGGAAAAATAATAAATTTTTAATTACAAATGTATTACTTTTTATGATAATATAGCGACATGGAAAAATTAAATATAAATGCAGATAGTGAACAACAAGAGAAACCAAAAGAATACGACAAAGCTTTGTTAAATCTTTGGAGTAAATATAAGTTTTTGGGAAAACCTCCGTTCAAAGACAGTCCCGCCGAACAGAGATTAAAAGAAACATGTGAAAAATATTATAAACTTATGGTAAATGACCATATAGCCAGAATTAAAGGATCACAAGATAAAAAAAGAGAATTGCATAATCAAATAGCTTTGATGACTATCGGGAAACAAAGAAGTGAGGTCAATACAGAAGTCGCTGAAATGCTGGCTAATTTTGCTTCTGAATTAATTACAGGGCAATCTATAAACGAAATAAGTGAGTGATCTAAAAAAATCGCGATGCTGTAGTAGCATCGCGATTTACTGTGTATTTCATATTTCCGAGGAGGACGAACAATTGAATATTTTACCCTCATAACCAACTGATGTGAAAAATGTTCCATCGCCATTGTCCTTGTTAAGTGTCCAAACTTTGGAACCTGAGCTAAGAAGGATAATTTTCATTTCTTCCGGACTTATTGTAAAATTATCCTTACCTTCACCATAACTCTCAATATTTTCTGCCAGAATTTTCTTGGCAGTTTTCTTAATAGTCATAATTTATCCATCCTTTCTCGTTTTTTAGAACATCCTTACTTAACATTATAACAAAATACATTAAATGTCAATTTTTACTACTTCTTTTAATTGTCTAATATTTACTTATTGATTTCTATCTCCTCACCATACTTTCTTCTGAGCTCGTTTTTTAATCTATTGATTCCATTTGAATCATCAGTACCAACGGATGTGTGTTCCCAATTACCTGTAGTACCGTCTGCATACATTTCCCTCCACTCGCAAAGTCCATCTAGAGACCCCAAATCTATACTAGCAACTATCTTTTTTTCAAAATTTTCTTTCATTTTTTAATTTTTTAAAATTCCTTTAATTTCTTCGACCGTAGAACCGCTTCTTTTCTTAAAGACTATTTCTCCAAGATGTTTTTTAATTTTTTCTGTCCCGAATTCATTTACAAGTTCGGCAGCAAGAATAGGTCCAAATAAATACACCAAATCCCCAGCATCAACTGCAATGTCAGGCTTTCCTTTAATAATCAAACCTGCTTCTATAATTTTGTCTTCCATTCTCTTTGGTTCAAGATTTATAATGAAGTGATACGCTTCTATGGCACCGGCATGAAAAATAAATTTACCACCATTTCTATACCCTGCATGTAAGGCAAATAAACGTGAGTCTCTTTCTTTCATCAAACCAAAAAACTCCTCAGCTTTATTCATAGTTGCTTCGTCCATTAATCTTTCAAAAGCAGGAGTAAGATAGAATCTAGAAAAATCAGTTTTGTTTCCTGCTATCAACTGTTCAGTTGTATTTCCTTCCATAGTTATATTATCTTATAATAAAAATCTGTTTGCAAACTTCAAAAAAGATAACATAATTGGTGTTATAAATTTAACCTTGCGACAAAAAAACTCAATAGAACTTGATGGATAATGTGCCGACACATAGTCCCTTCCTAGAGACATCAGCCATCGTTCGTTTAGTTCGTGAATCAAAACAAATTTTCTCTCCCCAATTGATAAATCGTTATCAATCCAAATTTCATTTTCCGGTATAAAAGAATAAACTTTATCATGTCCGCCTTCCGTAAAATCCAAAAAATAGATATCACGAACAATTTTTCCATTTACAATCCACACGGAAATTTTACCAAAACTTATCAGCTTGTTTTTTCTTATTTCGCCAAGAATTACATCTTTGTGCTCTTTTTTCAAATCTTTTGTCGACTGAGATGCCATCCTTTCTCTTTTTTCTACTCTGTCTGCTTTTTTCACAGCTTCTTCGTATGTTTTGCCCTCCTCTATCGATTTTCTAATAGAAAGCATTGAGTCTATAAAAAATTCCTCTTCTCCAGGGTTTCTTTCCTTGTCTATCCATATTTCATCCTGAGGAATAAATGGAAACCTGTGAAATTGGCCGAAGTTTGTGAACTCTCTATTAATATTTTCTCTAATATATCTTCCATCGACAAAATAAACTTTTATACCCCCGATATTTTTAAATTTTTTAATATATGGTTTTTTCATCCCATTAGAAACTTTGAACAGATGCTTGAAATTGATCCTGATTATTTTCCCGATTCATCAACTTTGTTGTGTCTCCTATGACTTCGTGTGAATTTCTAACGGGACAAGTTTTTTGTAATGTGAATGTTTATTCTGTTGTTTTTCCATCAAAATGTTCCTCCTGGGCTAGAGCATCTGCTTTTGTCTTTCTTTCAATACCATCTTGGTGTTCCGCGGGACTATAAATAGTGTAGAGTTTCAATGTCTCTGCCGAAGAAGTGTTTACTACATTATGTATTGCACCAGCAGGCACAATAATGGCAAAACCATCTTCTATGGCAGTTTCAACACCATCGATCACCACTTTCCCTTCTCCCGATTCAATTCTAAAAAATTGGTCCACGGTCTCATGTACTTCCATACCTATTTCTTCGTTCGGCTGTAAAGTCATTGCCACAAGTTGACTGTGTTTTCCCGTGTATAAAACTTTTCTAAAAGACTCATTTTCTAAAGTAACTCTCTCTATATCTTTTATATATCCTTTCATATATTTGTTTAAATTATTAGGCCGATAATAATCATATTTTACCATAAATAAAATTTATATGATAAGATACAAACATAATGTTTACAAAAAACCAGGCAAAACTTATAAAATCTCTGCATGACAAAAAACACCGTAATGAACTTAGGCTTTTTCTGGTTGAAGGAGAAAAAAATGTATTGGAGTTATTTAATTCCGATTGGAATATAGACTATCTGCTCTGTACAGCAGAATTTTTTGATAAAAATAGAAATTTGATTAAAAATAAAAGTGTCGGCTATGATGTTGTGGGACAAAGTGAAATAGAGAAAGTGGGAACACTTGAAAGCAACGGCTCCGCTCTCGCAATAGTCAAACAAAAAGAAAACAAATTAGAAATAGATAAAAATGAAATAATAATTGCACTTGATGAAATAAAAGATCCAGGAAATCTCGGGACAATCATCCGTATTGCCGATTGGTATGGAATAAAAAAAATAATTGCATCAGAAAACACTGTTGATTTCTATAACAGCAAAGTAATTTCAGCTACAAAGGGTTCATTTATGAGAGTGGATGTTTTTTATACAAACCTCGCTGAAACCTTGCCGAAAATTAGCAGTCCAATCTTCGGTGCCTTCATGTCAGGCGACAGCGTTCATTCTTTCAACTTTCCAAAATCGGGAATCCTCCTCATGGGTAATGAATCAAATGGCATAAGTTCTGAAATTAAAAAAATTATAACTAGAAAAATCACAATTCCCTCTTTCGGTAAAGCCGAATCCTTAAATGTTGCTATCGCAACTTCTGTAATTTTAGATAATTGGAAAAGAAGTTTAAAATAAAAAACTCCGCCCGCTTCAAGCACGACGGAGTTTGTTTTTTACCTTGGTATAAGTAAATGTCCATACTTCAGAATGATAAAAACGATTATCCATTCTGCCAAAAGACCAAAAAATACCCACTTATATTTAATCTGTATTTTTTCTGTGGCAATAACTACTTTTGCTACAATTACCGAAGCAGCAAAAAAAAGAATTGACGTTGAAGAAAGAATTACAGAAAAAATAGTCTCCTCCGCAAAGAAAGCAAAGACCAGAAGAGTAGCGGAAAAAGCAGGAGCTACAGTAGCAAAGATGGCGTTTTTCCCAACAGAGACCATTAAAATCATCGTTGCAATACCAGTAACAGCAGCGGGAAAATATACCGCAATCTGTAAAGGAAAACCAAATAAGAGACCGACAAAATACGACCCTTCACAGAATGCGATTGCAATAGTCGCCCAGAAGAACAATTTTTTCATTTTTTCTCCTTGTTTAAGAACAATGTTTCTTTACTTCTTTTTATAGAGTATATCTTGCAAAGAAACAGTCAAGTCCAAAAAATTAGATTCCTATTCTCTTTTTTATCTCCTGAATAATAATATCCGGATTTTTACCTGAAACATTGATTTGAACATCGGTATATTTTTCATAAAGTGCTATTCGTTCATTATATAATTCAGCCAATGTTTTTTGTTTAAGCCCGACAATACCCCTTAATTCTTTACTTGAAGAAAGTCTTTTTTCTATTTCTTTAAGAGAAATTTCCAGATAGATAATAGTTGAAATACTTTTCAAATAATTCAGGGCTCTATCAGAATAAATGACACTTCCCCCAGGAGATATGATTGTATTTTTAACAAAAGATAAACCGAGAACAGATTGTTCTTCTAATTTAATAAATTCACTGTCCCCTATTTTATCTAAGATTGTTTGCAGATTAACGCCTTCTTTGTTTTCAATTATTTTATCAACGTCAATAAATTTGTATCCAAGATCTGAAGCAATCTTTCTACCAATAGTGCTTTTACCAACGCCAGACATTCCGATAAAAGTAACATTCATAAGAAGATTCTACCAAATTAGAACAAAAAACACATTTTTTTATATTAGGTGTTAACTAGTCATCCGTCATCCGCCTAGTTCTTTCTTTAATAAAAGTTTTTTGACTTTATCTCGCAACCCATAAGTATTAGTAATCATTTGAAGTCCTTCTTCGTCATTACTTCCTTTTAAATGAGAAATAATACCAATAAGATATTCTTTTTTATAAACGTGACCACTTGAACCAATAATATCTCCGACTTCATTTAGATTTTGCAAAAGGGCTTGTAAATCATGAGAGGTTTGTATTGTGCTCGTATTCATCAATCTCTTTCTGGTTTTTTCCACTTCCAACTCATTACTATTTTCTGTATTGCCAATTTTAGATTCTTCAATTACATCATTTTTTGGTTTTTCTACTATAGGATTTTGTTTCAATGTTTCCATGATTTAATTATACTACAATTTTCATTAGAAAGAATATTATTGGGTGCCTATCCGGGGTTGAACCGGAACTAAAAGCTCCACAGGCTTCTGTGCTACCGCTACACCATAGGCACCATCCGTCAGACTACTGACAAACCTATTTATAACAGATTTTTTGATTAAAATCTAGGAATATTTCGGTGAATCTTCTTTCAATCCAGATTCAGCGGAAGATAAACGGGCCAAAGCGTATAACAAACTTGAAAGACGATTCAAATAAATTAAAGTATTTTTGTCTATTTTAATTAGATTTTCCTCATTTACGGCAATTACCCTCCTTTCTGCACGCCTAGCTATTGTACGGGCAAAATCAAACATAGCGGATATTTCGCAAGAACCAGAAATAATAAAACTTTTTATTGGAGGAATTTCTTTTTCAATTTTAATCATTAATTCTTCCATTTTTTTAATATCTTTATCAAAAATTTTTCTGTCAGCTCCTGCCACTTCGGCTTGTATAATAAAGAGGTTGTTTTGAATTTCCAGAATGATTCTTTCGTAAACCAAAGTCTGACCTTTTTTAAGGTCTGAGATCAAGCTCTGATTTGCTAATTTTGCTCTGAAAATTCCTAGAAAAGAATTTATTTCATCAAGTGCTCCAAGCGCTTCTGCTACTTTGGAACTTTTTGACAGTTTTTGATTACAGCCAAAAATCTGCGTTTTTCCATCATCGCCTTTCTTTGTATAAAACATTTTTAAGAAAATAATTAAACCTTAAAAATTTCTGCCCCTTCTTTTGTTTTACCTAAAAGCTTTATTGCAATTTCCCGTCCTTTTTTACCGGACTTTATTGCTTCATGATCCAACTGCATGGATTCAACTACTTCTTCAAATTCATTTTCACCTCTCTTAATTTTTACCTTATCGCCAACCTTGAGAACACTGGAAAGTTTAACAACCGCTACGTTGATGCCGTCGTACCAATGAGTTACTTCACCAATTGCTTTTTCTTTTTTTACCTTAGTTTCCTTTTTTGCTAACTTTTTAACTGATTTTTTTGTTTCCTTTTTCATATTTTTAATTTTACTTTTTATTAAAATTGGATCGACCATATATAAATGATAAACCCAATTTTAAAAAAATCAAATGTATGTTTTTTTATCCATAGGAGAAGCTTGGTCACAGGTATTTTTCTGCTGAAAAATCCTGCGACCCCGTCTCGCGCCCGTCGCGCTCCGACTTTCAAGTCTTCTCCAAACAGATATAAAAAGGACGCAGTTAAGCGTCCTTTTTATATCTGTGCACGGGAGAAGACTTGAACTTCCATGCCCTTGCGGGCGCTACCACCTCAAGGTAGTGCGTC
>Ga0247840_10004817_pt1 | contig 20923 bp, 18 predicted proteins | sample LaCruzMarch2015__FD_192404 | JGI IMG/M metagenome (GOLD analysis project Ga0247840, IMG submission 192404) | Freshwater microbial communities from meromictic Lake La Cruz, Castile-La Mancha, Spain - LaCruzMarch2015_17m | ecosystem: Environmental > Aquatic > Freshwater > Lake | place: Spain... | reverse complement strand
CAGAGATAAAGCAGGCGAGTGGGGGGGGACATTATGGCTTTATGCATAATGTCGAAATGTGGGGAAGTGGGGTTTGCCCATGGATGATGTGCAGACGCACAACTTTGAAAGGCGGTGAGGTCGAGGAAGTGCTGGTGGGAGACATTATGGCATTATGCATAAAGTCGAAGCGTGGGGGAAATGGGTAAGGGGGGCGGGTTTTGGGAGGGGGAGTTAGGCTAGGGAGGGAGATTTGGTAACGGTGTTGGAGAGGGCGGTTTGATAAACAGCGTTGATACGGGAAAGCCAAAGGGTGCGATTGAATTCGTCTCTGAGGCGCAGGTTGCCGGCCTTGCCAAGGCACAGGCCTGGATCGGGCTGATCGATCAGGTTTTGGATATTTTTGGCAAGGTCATAGCCTCATGCAAATTCCAGCCACGAACGTCGTGCAGCCATTGGGCTGTGACGCGAATTCCATCATGTAAGGAAAAGGAGCCGGGACCAAGAATCCTGAAAGTCTTACTCATATCGATCGGATAATCGGTGGTCATGCTCTCCACACGGTTGGAGTCGATGTAGAAGCGGCGGCCAGTGACGCAAGAGATAGCATCCCCGACAATGCCCAAGAGACGCAGAGTCGGGCGATTGATACGAGGCGGGGTTCGTCCGTGAAGAGCTCTGCAAAATCCGGCGGCCCAATACCAGATGTCATCCGTTTCATCTCCCACATAAAGGGTTTTTCCATTCACGGCCGATTCCGGAAGGGAGAAAATTTGCTCGATCTGATCCAAAACGTTGCCCACGTAGGCGTAAGCTCGGCGGACCGGGGCGCCCCCTGGATGAAAATACCAACCGCGATGAGCAACCCGCCAAAACTCCCTTTCATAGCGGGTGTGCCAAGGACCCCAGACGTTGGTAGGTCGAATCATGGTCCAACAAAAAGGGAGGGAAGCGGCACGGGTTAACTTTTCCGTAATCACCTTGCTGGCTCCATAGACGGTGGCCGGGCAGTAATCCTGGTCAAACTTGGGCTGATAGCCAGGCCCGCACACGTATTGGCTGGAGGTGATGATGGCACGTTGAATGGAGGGGCAGGATCGGATAGCCGCGAGAATATTGGATACCCCATCCGTGTTTTCCCGATAACCCAATTCGACAGTCGTGGTCTCGACACAATCGGTGCGGGCCGCCAGATGCAGAACATGGGTCGGACGGAATGCTGCCACCTGACGAGCGAGGAGTTCTTTATCCAAGAGATCGGACTTTTGCCAAAATTGACGATGATGCTGAGGTTCGGGTGGGTTTCGGTCGAGATTGAGAAGGGCTTCGGCTTTGGAGAAAAACCGCTCGACTGTGTTTAATCCGATAAAGCCAGACCCACCTGTGAGTAAAAGCCTCATGAGTGTTTGTTGACCACTTCCATATAAGCTTTGGAAATGCTGTTCACGGTGTGGTCAAGGGATAGTTGGGTGGCAATTCTTTGTCGGCCGGCTCTACCCATACGAATACAAAGGTCCGGGTCTTCACAAAGCTTCCGAAGTTTCACTGCCAAGGATTGAGGGTCTGCTGGAGGAATCAGAAAACCAGTTTCCTCCGGGACGACTTGCTCTGGAGATCCTCCGATCGCAGTAGCGATCACCGGAAGCCCAAAAGCCATTGCCTCCAAGACCACTCCGCCAAAAGGTTCGGGCTGTGCGGAGGGGAGTACAAAAATATCCATGGCAGCGTAGGCGGCACGCGGATCGGGCAGTTCGCCAGAAAAAACAACCTGATTTTCCAGATTGAGGTCACGGGCCAGTTGTTGCATGCGCGGTATATGATCCTCGAATCCGGGGGCAGCGCCGCCTGTTAAAAGGACCTTGATAAAAAAGCCTTGGTCTTGCAATGCACGGACAGCGCGCAAAAGATATTCCTGCCCTTTTCGAACAAATTTAATACGACCGACAGTTCCCACGACAAGGTCTGTGGAAGAAAAACCGAATTTCCGGCGTGCCTCCACTCTCTCTTGGTCGGAAAGAGGAGGGAATTCGGCCAGGTCCAAACCATTATGGAGGACACAAACCTTAGGCGATTGGGTAAACTGACCCGCAATGGGTCGGGAAACGCAAATCACCTTTTTAGAAAAGGCTACAATATAGGCCGAGTAAGGACGCCAGACGGCACCAAACTCCTGAAACCAGTCGCGAATATGCCATAGGTGGGGCACCCCTGCACACCACGCAGCTAAGGCGGAAGAGATAACAATACCGACGTTCGTATGAACAAGTTGAAAGTGCTCCCGCTTAATCAGGGCAGTAGTTTGAAACACGGAAAAGGGGAGCCCCAGCAAAAAAGGAAATAATCTCCAAGAAGAAAAAATGGGGCGAGTGATGATGCGAAGGGATGGTTGGACGAAAACTCTGACGTGCATTTTCTCTAAAAGAAGCTGAAGAGGGCCAGAAATGGGCAAAAGAACAGAGGGGACAAATCTGTTTCGATCCAGACGTGAGACCAAGCGAAGTAAAGAACGACTCGCGCCATAAATATCCGCACTGTTATGAACAAGAAGAACTTTCATTTCTGCGGTTGATCGTAATTGATTACGTAGCGGAATTTGCCCGACAACCCTTCTTGGATATTATCTGCTCTCTGGACTTTAAATTCAGCACCTGGACCGAGAAGGGGTACGAGATCCCTCACTACCCCCGCCTCAAGCACTTCAAGGGCAGTCCCACTAATTACAGGATCCAATTGGACTTTTAACTCGTAACGTCCTCCCGGGTATTGAATAAATTGGTATCTTTCCATGCCTGTTTGAGCGTGGACCACCCCGACAAGATGACGAATCGTCAGCGGTGACACATAATCTCCCCGGGTGGAGGTAATAAAATCAGAAATGCGACCTTCGATTCCGTTTAAGGTGGGAAACGGACTGGTGCGACCGTGAGGGCGCCCCTGAATGGCCATATCGCCGATTTCATATCGAATTAATGGAAATGAATGATTGCCTAATAGTGTAACCAAAATCCTGCCGGTCTGGCCCTCGGCCACCGCGCGACCGCATTCATCGACGACCTCTAAAAGCACATGATTCGCAAAAATCAAAAGCTCTCCAGAGGAATTTTCGCAGACCATGTCAGTGCACTCCCGACTCCCATATTTGTTGTGCACTTTCCCCCCAAAAGCATCCGTAAGTAATCGCCGATTACCCTCAAATACCGTGCCCGCACAAGCCATAATCGAATTAAAGCGGGGCATGGGTAAATCATGAAACCCAGCCCACTGAACCAGCCTTTCGACAGCATCCACATAAGTCATTAGGTGAGGTAGAGGATGGGAAATCATTTGTTGCAAGGACTTCCGCATATACTCCGCATTCATGCGAAAAGCATTTATGGGAACTCTGCGCGACAAGGCTTCATCCAACCGCTTGATCGGGCTTTCAACACGACCCAGCAATTCAGGCACAGATCCCCATAAAAAGTAGTGAGGAGTTCCGTACGGAAAACCACAAAGGTATTTGGAAAACAATCGCGAGGCCCGACCTCGGTCACGAAACTCCCGATCATGGATGACCTTGACTGGCACACCAGTAGTACCGCCGGAACGAACTTCTATCCAAGAGTAGTTACGACCATTAGCCCGATGACGGCTATCCCAGAAAAGCCCTGAAGATTTAAGCTGTTGAAAATAAATAGGGAGATCGGCCTTTCTCAAAACGGGGAATCGGTCCAAACTGTCGCCGGGATTAACCCGCCTACGGTAATACGGCACGCGGTGCGCAGCATGGTTTAATAAGCATTCCAGACGCTCATCGCGTATCCTTGCAATTTGTTCGGGAGAACCTTGGGACAAACGCACAAATTCGCAGTAGTGGCCTTGCAAATCTGAACCAATGAGTCGGTGCAGAAAAAAAAAGGCTTTTTGAGAGAGGGCTGCATTCATAAAGGTAGCTCCACATGACCGCGCCAGCCTGGCGGGGTAAGAAATCGGTGTAGAATTGGTAGCCCAAGAATTCCATCTGAACGTGTCTCCCCTTTTATTTCGACACGAAACTCCAGCGGACTTACCCGGGCCCAAGCGGGATCTGGGAATTTGGACTGATAGGCCAGGAGACGAATTTTACGATAATCAAATCCCATCATTTTGCTCATGGCCAGGTCTATGAGAAAGGAGTTGCTAGAAGCCAGCAAAACACCGGTGCGAACAGGAATGGGCTGTAAGGGGCCGTTGCCCTCGCCGGCGACGAGACCATCCATGATGGATACCAAGGTTCTTTGGGCCGACGAGGCCAACCGGCCTCCCTGGGAGGGGGCGAAGCGGACAATGAGATTCAGATCGTAGACCATCCTCCATACGGAATCGTTCCCGTGCCAAGATCCCGAGCCGACGTAAAAGTTGCCCTCAAGGTTCTCACGGGTTCCCACAGTATGAATGGAGCAAATTCTTTTGAGGAATTCCCAACCGATCTTGGCTCCTCGAAAAAGCCAAGGGGAACCCTTTTGCAACTTTTCGCGAAGGCGAGCCTGCCAATAAAAAAGCCGGCTGGTTTCCTCAGGAAATTCGTCTCCCCCATTGGATGGGAACCCAACCTGATGGTGCACCAGATAAGCCTTGGATCCGTTGATGCCCACGAGATTTTTTAATGCACCTGTCACCCCGCTCTTTTGGTGGGTTTTCATTTTCGGAAGGTTGATCACTAGGTCGGCAGCCAGAACCGAGCCAGCAATGAGATACCGATGATCGCCTTGGCTATGCTTACTGGTGGTTTCCTTGGGGTCGTAATCGGAAACCCGAAAAGTAGAAGCCCGGTGGCTGATCTCTTCCAAAAGGCTCTGCTGATCTAAGACCACTTCCCGGTACCCCTCGGGATCGCCCGAGATGTTGTCCGCCAAGCGCAAAAATCCGTTTTGAGATTCCCATCGTTCCCGGCGAAAATCCAAAAACTGGACTCGGGACCCGTACTTTTGCCGAAGGCGGTCGAGGCCCGTCTGCTGGATTAGTAGGTGAAAATCGCAACTTTGCAGGGGAACATCCCCGACACGGATCCAGTCGGCATTGGGATACCTTTGTAAGCACTCATCCAAGACCTCCTCGATCATTTTCGTGTCTGTCACTAGGGCCTCAATAGGAAATACAGGCGACTCCGCATGTTTTACCCAGTTGGGCTTCAACAGGATGCGCTGGAATGAACCCTCTGGCAGACAGGAGCGAACAAAGTCACGCATGGAATCTTTAGGGAAAAAACCAACCCTAAGAAGATCATTTGGCACAAAGTCTACATACGGCTAAAGTGAATTCGGAGCAAGAGTTGCGTAATGCTTCAGAAAATAGAAATAAGAAAAGGGAATGACCCGGACCAACGAAATCTGTAGAAAAAGGTCGTGGACTTCTCAATCGTAACGGCGAGCTTCAAGCAACTTAATTTTCTTCGTTTAGCCATATCGTCCGTTGCTGACCAGCAAGGCATCAGCATCGAACATGTAATACAAGATGGTGGCACGGAAGGATTCTCTGAATTTCGCAGTCAAATGGATCATGCTTGGCCTAATCGGGCGCAGTACGAGCGAAGGATGGATAGCCAACCTGATACCGGAATGTACGATGGAATTAACCGCGGACTAAAGAAAACGAAGGGGCGCTTCTGCGGATATCTTAATTCGGACGAGCAGTACTTACCAGGAGCATTGGCGGCCGTTCTTGAAATGTTCGAGAAGCAGCCAACGTTAGACTTAATATTGGGCGATGTGGTGGTCGTCGATCCTAATGGAGAGCCCATTTGCATACGCAAAGTAATTTCACCTACAATCGAACATACATGGACCTGCCATTTTTCGGCACTAACGGCGGGAATTTTCTTTCGTCGGGAACTATTAGAGAAAGGATTTCTGTATGATACCAGCTATAGAATAGCAGCGGATGCTGAGTGGTTTGTTCGCGTTCTTGCGGCTGGACTCAAGGTAGGATGCCTCGGTCAAATCACCTCAACCTTTACCGAAACAGATCACAACCTAGGATTTGGGCTAAAAGCGCAAGCTGAAGCGCGACGACTCACTGCCGAGGCGCCTTGGTGGATGCGCTGGGGGCGCATCATTTGGCTGATCCAGCACCGATGGCGAAAGCTAATCACAGGTGGATATAAGAGCTCAACTTTTGATTATCAAATTTACACGCCGTCCTCTTTGCAGCGTCAGGTATTTCACGCGAAGCGGCTGAGGACTTTTTGGCCTAAACGAATCATGAATTTCTAACGAAAAGCAAAGCCTGCCGGCGAACAAGAAAAGAATTTTCCTGAAATTTAAAATCTGACTTAGTAAATGGCTCTAAAATATACAGCAAACGAAAGCAAGCGGGGCCCAGTGTCATGCCATAAGGGTTCAATTTACCGAGGGCCGGCTGTTTGAACTGCAAGGTTTGTGGCGGACTCCGAAGCAGGGGCGCCTGTTGGCACTTTCACAGCCATTTGGTTGGCTTTTTTAAATCGGTCTGAGCAAAAAAGAAGAGTGCTGATGGGGCAAACCTGAATCAAAAAGTTTGTGTAATCCCCTCCAAGAGTAAAAAACGCAAAGACGCCGGTAAAAAGTAGTGAACAGGCCCAGACTTGAATTGGAAGCATTTGTGACCTCGGGGTTCGTTGCACGCTATTCCACGCAGAAAAGATCAGTGATATGCAATAGATCGAAAAGAAAAAAGTGCCGACCACACCAGAAACCAAAAAAGCATGCACCAAACCCTCGTGCGGCATTCGTTGTTCAATAAAATTGCGCACGTCGGCATATTCGTCTCCAGCCTCTGCACGCCGCCTTACAACCGATAAGTACACATCTGTATCGGTCTTTGCTAGCATAGAGTCGTAGTGATACCCCTGCCCAAGGATGGGAGCCTGTTGGAAATACTCCTTATAAAACAGCTCTTTCATCCGTTTCCGCCAGTCGCTGGAGGCGCCAGCCTCGGTTGCAGCTTTCGCATCCCAATTTCCTGGTAAAAAGGAGAGGCCGCGCTGCAGGGCCAAGGGGTAGTTAAACACAGTGCCTTGCGTCGCAGCCATCAACAGCGCGGCAGCAACTGCTAGCGGCAATATCAAAAATGCGCCCCAGCGAACTGTAGCATACATCCCAACTAGTGTTGTAATCATGTAACGAACTACGGTATTGCGAAAGCCGCTCAGCGCACAAAAGACACCCCCTAAAAGCATGACAGGGAGGGCCCAGAGGCGCTCGGGCCGAAGCCATGTTCGAGGCGGAACGTAGCAAAGAGTGACTAACCCAATGGCGCTCCCGATTTGGCTAAATTGGATTACTCGAGTAACGCCAGCTTCTGCACCAAAGTTGCCTAGCAGCGTTGCCCCGAATTCGGAAATATTTACACCACTGTAAAACCTAAAAATGAGCGGAGCGGTTGAAGGCGCGAATGTTGAGACTACTCCAGGCACAATATCTACAAAAGAGCCTAGGAAGTAGATTAGAGGAACCTTTTGCAGGTCGGTCCAGCGAATACCTGGGAAGGAAGCAAGAAGAGGAATCGATAAGGAAGCTAATAAGACCTTAAAATATTTTCTTCCTCCCCACCCAGTGCCTCCTAGTAGCTTGATCCCAATATCGCCAGATTTAATCCAGTGAAATACGATGACCGCAAGAAGGCATGCTAAAGGAACCCAAAGCCAAGCAGGCCCCAGTTTCCATCCGATATTTAGACCGAAAATCAGTCGGAAAAAGATGTAGGAAGTTACGGTCATAATCGCCAGCTCTTGCACAGAAAAGTTTAGAGGAATAAAGTTTAAGTTTCCTTCAATAGGCAGGGAGAACGGAATTATCATCCAGCAGCGATCCCCAAGGCCATAAACAAAGAGGAGCAGGACACCTACTCCTAGGAGGGAGAGAAGTGGGGTGGTATTGCCAGAGAGAGTTTCACTGGTGATCCAAGGGGCGGCGATGAAGAAGGCAAGGGTGATGAGTCCGAGCATGACCTTCTGAGCGGTGAGGTTTTGCATGGTTAAATTATTAGCGGTTGGTTGGTTTTTTAGAGGCAAGGAACCTTATGGCTTTGATAGCACTTTCTTGTAGTGTGTAAATTGTTCATGAAAAAGAAGGTTGTGAACATGTGCCCGCACCCGAAAAATCCACATATTCGAAACGGCCAACTCGCGCGGCTACTGATTTTTGTTTCTCAAAGACGCAAACATCCTCTAGCCAGAGTCCTGACCTTTTTGGCTGGATGTGAGTTTGGCACCCCACTTCCTGATAGCACTTTTTTACCACACCCTCAGGGCATTGTGGTGGGCTGCCGAGTTTTTTTGGGTAAAAATGTTGTTATTGGCCAACAAGTCACGTTGGGCGGCAGGGACTTGGATATCGACCATATGCCAGTAATTCACGACGGTGTTTACCTAGGCGCAGGTTGTAAAGTGCTCGGTAAAGTCATAGTGGGCACTGGTGCTACGGTAGGTGCCAACGCCGTTGTTACCAAAGATGTCCCTGCAGGAGGTGTGGTCGTGGGTGCCAACCGGATTTTGGAGGGCCACTTGAGCCCTTATGCTTAATGAAGATCGCGTTTGATTGTCATGTCCCCTTTTGCCTTGCCCATGGGGGAGTTCAAATCCAAGTCGAGCAGACTAGGGCGGCCTTAGAGCGTCAAGGGTTGGAGGTTTGGCCGCTTGCTTGGTGGGATGACTCGATCTCTCCCGACCTTATTCACTTTTTTGGTAAGCCAACCTTGAGCTACGCCCGATTGGTGAAACAAAAACGAGTGCGCCTTGTGGTTGCAGATCTTTTGACATCCCAGGGATCTCGAACTGCCTGGCAAAGAATGCCCTTTTCGATCATCTGTTTTTTAGACCGATTAGTTGGGGGAAGACTTAGGCAGAAGCTGGGGTGGTCGGTTTACGATCTGGCGGATGCCTGCATTTGTCTAACACCGTGGGAGGCATCTCTGGTTCGAAAGATGTATGGGGCACGTCATGCCCGCATCGAGATTGTGCCCAACGGCGTAGAGCAAGTTTTTTTGGAGGACCGGGGTAATCCGGTTCGTGAGGATCATCTGGTGACGACTGTGACAATCACGCCAAGAAAAAGAGTGGTGGAGATGGTGCGGGCCGCCGCCTTGGCAAGAGTCAAGCTACACGTAATCGGCAAGCCTTATCACCCTGAAGACCCCTACTATTTGCTTTTCTTGCAGGCCCTTAAGCAAGCCCAGCCATGGGTGGAGTATGTCGGCCCCATTGAAGATCGTGGCGTACTTGCCAGGGAGTATCGAAAAGCCGCGGGATTTGTTCTTCTTAGTGCGATGGAGAGCCAAAGCCTCTCCGCCCTCGAGGCGGCGGCTTGCGGTTGCCCCCTCCTTTTGACTGATCTTCCTTGGGCCCGATCATCATTCAGTGATGGTGCTAGCTATATTCCCCTTGCCTCGACTGAAATCACAGCAGGGTATCTGCGGAGGTTCATGGACGGAGTCTCGACAGCTCCAAAAGTGCCACAGGTATCATCATGGGACGATGTGGGGGCCCGGCTAGCTCAGATCTACCGCGAAGCAATGACTTCCCGATAAATCTCCAGATGTCTTGATGCGATTGTTTTAGGGTGGTAGCGAGATTTCATAAGATTTCGCGTTTGAGGCGAAGACAAGCTGGGCCTTTGAATCCAAGCTGTTAAAGCACTTGAAAGCCCGTTCCAATCTTTAGGGTCAAAAAGTTCTGCATCCAGAACACCCGATGCGATGTCGCAGATGCCCCCTATCTTGGAAGCAAAAAGTTTAAGTCCTCGGGCAAGAGCCTCGGCAACTACCAATCCAAAAGATTCTTCCAAAGGGAAGTGAACCAGGACTTGGGACTCATCCATACATTGAATCAATGATGATTCATCGAGAACACTGAGCCAAGTGGCCCAATCAGCGTTTCCCTGCCCATTAAGCAACGAGAGGAACGCTTTTCCGTAGGGGTCCTGACAGCAGGAGCCAACAAATTTAACCTGAAAGCGTGTGTTCTGTTGGCGTAGTTGAATGAAAAGTTGGAGAAGCTCTAACTGTCTTTTGCGTGCACAGATGACACCAACCACTAGGAGGGTTGGAGTTTCAGCTGGCAGATTGTTTCGAATAATTGGGGTAAAGAAAGAGTCACGTACCGGGTTGGGAACAAGCCATGTTTTTTTAGATCGAGTAGAGACAAGAGATTGGGTGTAGTGCGAGTTGCAAAAAACGCCCGACGTGCGCGGCAGGGTAAAATTCTCAAGCTTTGCGGCCCACCAGTGAAAGCCGCCGAAGCGGGCATGGAAAATGCGAGCTAGTTCGGCCATGTTGCCGTGGATAGTGATAACATTGGGGAAGCCTGAAAAAACTGCGCTGATGCCACAGTCACGTTCGGTTCCTTGGCCGTGAACAATGTCAGGCTGAATTTCTCTTAGCTTTTTACGAACAGCAAAAATACAGCCAGAGTAGCCCAAGCGGAGCCAGCCAATTTTCGGAACATGAAGGGAGTGAAACCAGGTATTATCAGCAAGTTTTTTTGGTGAGGACATCAGATGTTGGGTGCAGGAAAGGATGTGAACCTCGAGATTGGACAAAGCGGCAAAGCCCTCAAGAAGGGCGGCCGGTGCCGTGCCGAAATACGGGTCAGGCGCAGAGTAGTTGTGGTCGTGTTCGCGATTGTCAGTTGTTAGAAAGGCGAGTTTTAGCATGAAAGTCTTTGAGCATAGGCATCAAGCAACCGATCGCCGTAATCCTGCCAACTGTTTTTAAAAGCACCTTTTTCAAATGCGGCTTTACCCATTCTGAGGTTAAGTTCGGCGTCCAAAGCGACCCGAATCATGGCCTCAGCAATGTGGTGGGGATCTCGGCCGCGAACGATGAATCCCTCGATACCATCACGTACTAGCGTGGTGGCCCCGCTTTCATAAGAAGCAATGATGGGCAAACCCGCTCCCATGGCTTCCGAGAGAACACGTGCGAAGCCTTCCTCTTGAGAGGGAAAGACGAAGGCGGTACAAGTTTGCAGCAAGGGGGCGAGGTCAGAATGTGAAAGGTGAGGGATATGACGGAATGTTCCATCCCATCTTGGACGTTCACGTCGGAAATCCGTTTTATATTGGCCGACACAAATAAGCTCAGCTTCGGGCAAACGCCTTTTCACAAGCTCAAAGGCTTGGAATAGATACTGATACCCCTTGCGAACGCAAATCGTTCCGACACAGATAAACTTAGGGGCAATTGGAATGAGAGAACGGGGCTTAAACAACTGAGAATCCACGCCAAACGGATTGACGAAACATTTTGCTTCAGGGATTCCATTTAAGACCATCGTGTCTTTCACGAATATTGATGGGCAAAGAACTAAATCAGCCCTCTCCAAATCTCGATTGATCCTTGCAAACATCCATTGAGGAATAGGAACCTTTTCGCCCGGGCACCACAGATCACACTCCCTTTGCCAATATCCGTAGTAGGACGTGGGATGACTGTTTGGGCAGTCGACAACCTTAAGGACACCGTCTCCGCATTTATTGAATAATTCAGTTCCGTAACCCATGATGGCTTGAATCACATTATAAGAACGCGGTGACTGGGACTTCACCCACGACCTCCAAAGAGGTAAAAAGACATAAAACATCTTTTCTTGCCAGATTTGTGGGGCGAAATGATAGAAGGGTTTCATCGCTATGTGAAATGGCCAGCAACGGCGGTAAAGATCTGATGAGACTTTTGTGCTGTTTTTGGCTGAAATCCAAAAACCCGCTAAAGCATCACGATTTTCAAAAGCTTTTGCTGTGTGGGGCAACCACCAAGAACCGCAAGTGGCTAAAAGTACTTTTGGGGAAAGCTTCACAAGAAAGCGGGGACCGCCTCTTTGAAAAAAGCGCGGAGTCTAAGAGCCGTTGATGGGATTGAAAACTGGTCGAGCTCGGCAAAATGCAATTGGCGCGCCTCGGGTGGAATCTGACGAATCATAAGATCAGCTAAAGCTTCGGGAGTTTCTTGGGGAAGGTAAAGGCAGGCTTTCTTTAGAATTACTTCCACCTCGCTCGCCCTGCTTGAAATAACAAGTAGACCTGCCGACAAGTAGGAAAAAAGTTTGGAAGGAAAGGTGACTTGGGAGATGGGATTGCTGGAGCGTTGAAGATTAAGTCCAACATGTGACTCAGCCAAAAGACAAGAGTGTGCCTTCGTATCCAAAACTGAGTGGAACACGACTTTTCGTGAGTAGTTGGGGTCAGTGGCAATGAGTCGAACTCTGGATTCCAGGGGGCCTGATCCCGTAATATCTAATCGCCAACCCGTTTCAGGCAAAAGAGGAATAGCTTCAAGAAGGAGATCGACACCTCGAGGTGCATCGAGGGAGCCGGCATAGACAAAGCGCGTATCGACGCCCGTACTAATTGGTGTTTGTTTGTTTTGAGAGAGAATATAAAAGCCTGGAACAAGAATTTTGGGAATTTTCGGGCTTAATCGTTCGGAGAGGGAGGGATGAGCCAGGATGGCTCCACGGATCAAAGGCTTTCCGAACAATTCAGCCGGCCCGCTCAAAAATCTGGTCCATCCGTGGTCCGTCAGGTGCTTGCCGTCCTCGAAATCCAGTAGAACCTGGTTTCCATATAGAATGCGGCAGAGCCACGCGGCGAGCACATAAATGAGCTCGAAATTATCCAAGATGAGCACATCTCCTCTACAAGTTTGCCTGACTACATGAAGCGCGTAGAAGAGCCAGGAGCAGGGAATCCGAATTTTTTGGGCGTCGAGATTTCGGCAAAAGAGTTGAGAAAATCCAGCAAAGGAGGTTGAGACTGGTGGTAGCCATTTTGGCGACCGCCGAGTTAGAGATTTAGGGGGAGAAGATAAGATGAGCAGATCTCGACCCGTTGCTGAATGGAGAGATTGAAATAGATCCCGCCTTTTTGGGGAGCTTAGGCATGGAGGGATGGCCTCGCCGCGTAAGGAACTGTAATTCTGATCGTAGATATTTGACAGAATGATCAATCTAGGTTTGGAAAGATTCATATAGTTGGTAGGAAAGAGAAGCCATAGGCATTGAAAATAGCCTTGGAAAAAAATCTATGGAGTGTATGTAAATCCATGTGGTTTAGTAAATTAACAAATGAGGTAAAATGCTCAAGCATCTAAAAAAGCTATACTTAAAAACGCCTGTCATTCCGAGTATATGGCGGGGTATCAAAAAATTTCTGCAAAAGGATCCGCTTGTCACCTTGCTTTACACAAAACTGGTTGAAGGTAAAAAGTTAAGCCTGCCTTGGATTTGCCCGGAAAAATTGTGTTCCGCATCGGGTTCTATTCTTTTCCCTGTCCAGTATCCACTTCATGCAGGGGAAGATGCCCCACTGGTAGACATGCTTTTTCTTTTAAATCTAGCCAAGGGGCGGAAAGCGAGGCGGATTTTGGAAGTTGGGACCTATCGCGCCCGGACCACTTATGCATTTTACTTGAACTGTCCTGAATCGGAAATCACTAGTTATGACATCCAGAATCTTAGCTCGAAGTATCGAGATATGCTGATGCGAGAACCTCGAGTTTCTTTACGACTTGAGTCCTTTCAGGAGGCTGAGGAAAAGCTAAAGAGGGAGAAGCAGTATGATTTTATATTTATCGACGGCTCACACAAAGTAGACGATGTGGTTCGGGATTCACTGTTGGCCTTCAAAATTGTCGCGAATGGCGGGGTTATTATTTGGCACGATTATCGGACAAACGGATATTTCACACCATTATTGCGTGTGCCGGAGGGGCTCAAGCGCCTGCCTGCAAAATACAAAATCTATGGGGTTCAAGGAACGACCTGTGCGGTCTTCGAGAAAAAATCTCCTTAAGACAGTTGTTGAATGACTAGTTCCGGCGGAGAAGCATAAAAGCGTTCAGCTCTTTAAGGAAAAAATAAACCCACGGCAGTCCCAAAAATGAGAGAAGAAGGGCTTGCTGAAAGGCAGGAGCCTGGCAGGCGCGAACGCCGATCGCACTAATGAAAAAGGCGAGCGAAAAGGTGATTACGAGCCACTGGTTGTTTGACAAACGAATATTGAAAAACTTCCTGACCATAAGAAAAGAGGGACCATATGACAGCAAAATCGGCGGTATCTGGCTCGCCATCAAAGCAAATGCGAACCATCTGAGGGAAGGCGCGAACAGGGAAAGGCCAAGAAACAAAACTAAAGAAGCGAACTCAACAGCTGGACCGATTCTCATAGTTTTTCGATTTTGCCAAATATTAGAGAAACAGGCTAGAGCTCGGAGAGTACCGGCGAAAATAAGCCAAGAGAAAATGGCCCAAGTGCATGAAGGGGCAAACGCGATCTGGCCATGGGTCCAAAGCAAAATGAAGAGGTCGTTGAAAAGGACTGCGCAGCCTGCGAAAATGGTGAGACAAGAAAGGGTGGGAACAAAAAGATCGAGAAAAGAACGGAGGCAATTTTGAGGATCCCCCTTCTCAAAGAGTTCGGAGAGGCCCATAAACGCTGTGTTAAAGAAGTTGGAGAACAGCATATATGCAAAAGAGGCGAGTTTTGTGCCGACGTTCCAAATGGCAACGGCTTCGAGGCCAAGAAAGCGGCAGAGGAAAACAGATTGGAGAGATGACCCAAGAATCGAAAAACCTGACCAGCTAAAAAAGTCAAGTGACTCACCCCAAAAAGCGGTCACACCGCACCAAGAAGCTCGGTGGTCCCTCCACCCAGCAGGAAACAGTTTAAGCCTTTTAAGCATAAAGAGGGTTGCCAATACCGACGAAGATTGTTGAACGAGCCAGACAAGAGGAAGAGTCCACAAGCCAGTCCCACTTTTTAAGCCGAACCAAATAATGGCTAATGAAAGAACCGTTGTAATGGCACCGACAGCATGATTCAGCTCATAGCGTTGGGCTGCTTGAAGAATGGAGGAGAAGGGGCGTAGGACAAAAAATACACCGACAAGAAGTGTTTGAATAAAAAAAACAGAGCAAAAAAGATCAGCTTTTTCTTTCGGAATCGCAAGCAATGACGACATAGGAAAAACCAAGAAAGCCAAAAGGCAGCAGAATGCGCCTTGCATGGCCGAGATAATAAATGCTGTCTTAAAGCTGGCGCTTAGCGCATCGATTTCTTTTCTAGCAATCGGGCCGACGAAACGGCGGGTGCATGCGGAAGAAACACCTAAATCAACAAGTCCAAGGTATCCGGTGAATTGAACAAGGAGAGTCCAAAGTCCCAAATCAGCCACAGACGTAAAATATAAAATAATGGGAACCATGCCCATGGAGTAAACAACGGTTGCAACAAGGCCCACATTGGATGTGGCCAGCATTCGAAGGAATCGACCTGTTCTGGTCGAGGAAGAAAATAAGGACATAAATGCGGAGGATTTCTAATCCAATGTAGGTAGAAGGAGAGCTAGAGCTTTGCCATAAAACATAAAATCAGCTCGATTGGGTTAGAAAATGAGAAATATGGGGTCGGGCATCCATGGAGAAGATTTATTAAAGAGCTTTAGCGGAAATCCAAGCTCTGACCACCTCTCTATCTTAAAAAATTAGTCAAAGTTTGGAAGCATAGCCATCCCATTTAATCGAGTGCCAAAAGGGATGCGAAGAATGTTCTGGAAGGATCATAATTTCATGAATGCAGCCAGCTGGGCCGCAAATAAATGGTGAACTATGCCTGCGTATGACCTAAGGATCTGCGAGAACATGATCATCTCGCAGTAAGCACTCATTTACCGGGAAGCATGAGATTCGAAAAAACTACAGGATTGAGGGAATCTGGTTTTTCAAATCGAACATCAAGGAAAATGAGAAATAGTTTTTAAGGCGAAACTTCCTTAGGGCGAACTCGTTGATAGGCAGTAAAGCCGGCTAACTTCTCATAACATATAAAGTGCGTAGGATCAGACTCACCAAGTGAATCAGGCGGAGTGGGTGCGCAGCCTTTGGCTCCCCTTCGAAGGAGCTCCCAAAAGTTAGGTTTCTGAGGCTCCGTGACTATTAAAAATGACGAGGATTCAAGCGCATGATTTTTTTCCCAGGCGGGTGTTGACCGAGTCCAAATCCATGTACGCCGTCCTGTCATGTGAGAAAGCAGTGGCTGATGCTCGTAATCCATAACCGTGCTTGAGTGGCGAGGTTGATATAACAACAGATCACTTTCCATTGTGTTTTGCTTGACCCAACTCGCCACACGGAGGGTGATGGCGTCAGGTTTCGAGAGATACCAAAGTCCCGTATAGCACCACGCGATTCCCAATCCCAAAAGAAGTGCGGAACAGAGGTAACTTAAAACCGCAGGACAAGACTTTAAGAATCTCCATTGAAGGAAGTGATTTATGCCAACGCCGAAAAAACCGCAAAAGCAAATTAGGTTAGGCAGATTATAGTAGTTCTGTGCAGCTGCGCCCTTGCCCCAAACTAACCACGAAATAAGTAAGCTAGAAAAAAGATATATCCAAATTCTGGCGGGAAATGAGTCCCGACGAGCCCTCCAATTGGACAGGAATCCTAAAAAAACAAAAGGTGCTGCCGTGAGCGGAACAATATAGGCTAAGTTGTAACCGAGAAATTTGATCCAAAATGCACTGCTCAGACGGGAAAGGCCAGGCTGGATAAAGCCGATAAGATTCTCTCGCCCAGTCCAATATGGGAAATATGTCGTGTTGACGCTTTCGATGAAATGGGACCAAGCCAGCAAAGAAGCAACGATGATAAGGGATCCCATGATTAAGATTGGATTTCGCAACGCGCGCCAGCCCCCACGGTCCACAAGAACCAAAATTAAAAAAATACCGAGATGGGCAAAGGAGGGTAGCTTTATCAGCAGACCGAGTCCGGCAACAAGCACCAGCGCGGCGGCAGTTGCTGAAGAGGGTTTGCAGGAATGACGGATTATAAGAAGTATGAAAGTAATGCTAAGCAGCTGAACCAAGGTTTCTGGCATAAAGGCGGTGGAGAGGTACCAGCTCATGGGGGCTAAAACAAAAAGTAGATTTGCCCAGAAATGCGCATCTTTGGGCAGAGCTTGCGACCAAAGTTTTTGCAGCAACCAGAAGCCCAAAGCCCAAAAGATCAAGGAGACCGATCGTCCTGCTACATCCAAAGAGAGGCCCGTTATTTTAGCCAAGGCCAAAACACAGAGGTTGTAGATTGGTAGTTCCAGAACTAGGCGTGCGCTCAAATCCCCCCGCCAAGGTGCGATGGGATCCAGACGTAGTCTGCCATCCTCAAACATTCCCGCTGTTAAAGTTGCAGTTTGGGCGTTGCGGTGCCCTTCCTCGATGGGGTGGCAAAGGCTGGGGAGTCGTATTGCCAGTCCCAAAAGGAGAAGCAGCAAGAAAGAATTTCGAGCTGTAAGAGTATATTTCAAGAAGGAGCTAAATTTTTTCGATAATCCCCCCGGCTGAAATATTTCTCGAGCCAGAGGTAGAGAACGATAAAGAGGTAGCGACTTCCCATTTCCCTGATCTTCAGTTTCGCAATTCCGTGGCGGCGATTCCGCCAGGTGATGGGAATGACAGCAAATGAGTAGCCGCGAATGATGGCTTTGAGAGGGAGTTCTACCGTGAGGTTGAAGTGGGGAGAGAGAAAAGGCCGGAGGCCATCCAAGCAAGTTTTGCGGTAAGCTTTGAATGCATTGGTTGTATCATTCAGGCCGTGGCGAAAGAGCATGCGGATGAAAGTATTGGCCAATCGGTTAACCCCCCACTTAATGGGCGGGTAGTCGATCGTTCCGCCGCCCTTCATAAACCGGCTGCCAAAGACACAATCGTATCCCTCGTTGAGCTTGCTCCAGTAGCGGGCCACATCCCGACAGTCATCCGACTCATCCGCCATCATAATGACCGCGGAGTCCCCTTTCATTTCGTCCAGGCCCCGAATAATTGCACGTCCAAAACCGTGTGGTGAGAGATTTTGTACGGGGCGAAGGTAGGGGCTGGTTTTGGCGATCTCTTGGAGGATGGCCAAGGTTCGGTCGGTGCTGCCATCGTCGACGACGATAATTTCATGGGGGACTTTTTTTAGGTCAAGTTCGAGGTGGAGATGTTGAACCGTCGAGGCAATGCAACCCTCCTCGTCCCGTGCGGGAATTACTACACTTAGCAGTTGCAGCGTGTTCATTGCGGCTTTCTTAGGATCACGAGGAACTGTTTTCCAAAAAAACTCCAAAGAAAAGGAAAGGCCAAATAGATTCGGATCGTCCAGAGGGGGGGTTGGAAGCCTGTGCTCATCGAGTAAGGAAGGGAGGCAGGGAAAATCTGCTCTGGAGTAAAGCCGCAAAGGGATGCGCCCTCGACAAGGGATTGATCGGTCAATGGCAGGTAATGATCCCAGAAATCCCAGTAGGCACCCGGCAGAAGACGAATGTTAGGTCCTAATGCAACAAGCCTGCCACTAGGTTTCAGCGCATGATAGGCTTGTTGGAGAGTTTGTTTGAGCGCGTTCTTATCTGGAAGGTGCTCGAAGAAATTGCTCGTGAAAATAAGGTCCAGCGTGTTTGAAACAACCGGCCATGGCTCGCAACAACTTTGCTGGATGAATCGAACCTGGGGATCCAAGAAACGAGCCGTATCGGGATTCATGTCCATCGCCCATCGAGCCTTACCCTTTACTTGGTTGATAAACTCGCCATGGCCCGCCCCTAAATCCAGAACTTCCCCATCCTTGGGGATCCAGCGGAAAAACAGGTGCCGAATCAGAATCTTCCATACTCCCATCCGATAGTCGGTTTGGCCGGAAAACCGAGTTTGGTAAATTTTAGATAGTTCGGCGGGGTTTTCGGTCAAAGGGGTGGGACTCATGAGTTGGCGATCTCCTCAAAAATCATCGGGCAGGGGATGGAGGCATGCCAGTTCCAAAGTTGGGCAGCACGGGAAGAGTCAAGAGCGACCCAGGGTAGATCGTAAGGACGTGGCTGGGGATCGGAGCCAACCTCGTGCGGACCGAATCGGGCACGACACCAGTCGCTCAGTTGCGCCAAAGAGACAGAATTCTTGGTGCCACCCGAAAAATTGCAGATACGCACATCGATCCCATCCCTTGAATCGGAGGGCTTGTGGCCTTGAAGCTGTTTTTCGAGCAAAGGAATCAAGTCCCGCGGATGAAGGCAGTCACGAACCTGAGAGCCACGGCCATCGAAGCCGATATATTTTAGGGGCTTCTTTTCCTTCCAGGAACGAATCCAAAAGGAGAAAATTCCCTGATCGGCTCGGCCGAACTGGCCTGCGCCCGCCAAAACACCGCAGCGATTGATCCAAACAGGAAACCCAAAAGCTTCGGCATACTCCAACGCAAGAAGTTCTGAGCATCGCTTCGACGTTCCGTAAAGGGATGCGGGGGGCGTTGTGGGGAAGATTTCGGAAATCCCTTTTTCGGTCAGGCCGATTTCCGGGCGAAAGGATTTTGGGCGGAAGGCTCCCTGGACCGACTCGACTGGCAAAGATGCGAGGGGAGGGATGGAGTAGACACGGCTTGTGCTCATGAGTATGAATCCAGCGCTGTGCTGCTTGCAAAACTCAAGCATCTGAATGGTTCCGATTAAATTGTGATCCAGCAAATCCATGGAGGACATCTTTCCACTAGTCCCCGCAAGGACACTCGGTTCGGCGGCGCAGTCGACAACCCAGTCGACCTTTGGAATTTTGGCAAGATCTGCAGGACGCCGGATGTCGCCCTCCACCATTCTAACGCCTAGGGATTTGAGATTGGGGAGATTGGCGCGACTGCCTTCCCGCAAAAAGTTATCCAAGCCCCAGATTTCGATTCCGGGGAGAACGGACGGTAGCTCTCGAGCCAAGCAGGAGCCGACAAAGCCACAGGCCCCTGTAATGAGAATCTTCACCGTGCTTTCCAAGCTTGGACAATTTCGGAAAAGATGTCGTCGAGGCTCTTGGTCAGATCCCAGGAAGGATAGTGGGAGCGCATTTTGGAGAGATCGGAAATATAGCAGATATGATCCCCTTCCCGATTTTTGTCGACGTAGGTGGAGAGCATTTTCTTGCCGGTTAGTTTTTCGACTCGGGCAAAGGCTTCCATGATGGAGCAGCTGTTGGCTCGGCCGCCGCCGAGATTATAGATCTCGCCCGAGCGAGGTTTTTGAAGAAATGCAGCGATAAAGCGCGCTACATCCAGCGAGTGGATGTTGTCCCGAACCTGCTTGCCCTTGTATCCGTACACGTTGTAGGTCTTACCCTCGAGATTGCATTTCACTAGGTAGGAGAGAAAGCCGTGGAGCTCGACTCCGCTATGGTTGGGGCCGGTGAGGCAACCTCCGCGGAGGCAGCAGGTTTTCATTCCGAAGTAGCGACCATACTCTTGGACCATGATATCGGCGGCGACTTTTGAGGCACCGAAGAGGGAGTGTTTGCTGGCGTCGATTGAGAAGGTTTCCGTGATGCCGTTGGCATAGGTGGGGTCGTCGTAGTCCCAGCGGGTCTCTAGCTCTTTCAGGCGAATCGTGTTTGGCTTGTCCCCATAGACCTTGTTGGTCGACATATGGACGAAGGGGCTGCTGATGCAGGAACGACGGGTGGCTTCAAGAAGGTTGAGGGTGCCGACTGCATTGACGTCGAAGTCATCGAAAGGGCGAGAGGCGGCGAGGTCGTGGCTGGGTTGGGCGGCGGTGTGGACGATCGCGGTGGGTTTGAGTTTTTCGATGAATGTGAGGACTGAGGAGCGATCCCGAATATCGAGCTCGTGATGGTGGAAAGAGGGGAAGGCCTTAGCGAGGCGATGTTGGTTCCAGCGGGTGTCTCCGCCCGGGCCAAAGAAGTCGGCTCGCTGATTGTTGTCGACGCCGTGGACTTCCTTGCCAAGGGAGGCAAAGAATGAAACCACTTCGGATCCGATCAGGCCAGAGGAGCCGGTGACGAGGAGCTTCACGATTGTTATTTATGGGTGAGATAGGTGGGGGGAGGGAAGGGGATTTTTTGAGACTAGGTAGGTAGGGATTAAGGGATTAAGGGGTTAAGGCCCCGCGTTCGCGGGAGATTTTCAATTTTGAATTTTGGATTTTGG
>Ga0247840_10004814_pt1 | contig 20936 bp, 19 predicted proteins | sample LaCruzMarch2015__FD_192404 | JGI IMG/M metagenome (GOLD analysis project Ga0247840, IMG submission 192404) | Freshwater microbial communities from meromictic Lake La Cruz, Castile-La Mancha, Spain - LaCruzMarch2015_17m | ecosystem: Environmental > Aquatic > Freshwater > Lake | place: Spain... | reverse complement strand
ATATTTAAAAATGAAATATTATTTAAAAATGAAATATTATTTAAAAATGAAATATTATCCACTACACATTAAACAATCAGCTAGTTTCAATTTATCTTCATCTTCTTTGTCTTCATCTTTTTCTATTTCATCACTTAGCGCTGCCTTTTTACTTTCAGGTTCAATTGTAAATTGTTGAGCTTGATGTTTCGCTTTTCTACGCAAATAATAAATTCCAGTTTTTAATCCTGCTTTCCAACTATAAAAGTGCATATTTGTAAGTATTTTAGAATCGGGGTCTTCAACCCATAAGTTTAAACTTTGAGACTGACAAATATACGCTCCTCTATCACGTGCCATATTAATAATTTCTTTCATCGACATTTCCCATACTGTTTTATATTTGTCTTTTAACTCTTGTGACAGTGTTTGAATATGTTTAACAGACCCTTTATTCGCAATAATACTATTTTTCATTTCTTCATTCCATAAGCCTAGTTTTAATAAATCTTCCACCAAATATTTATTTACTAGTATAAAATCACCAGCTAATGTTTTTCTACTATATATATTACTTGTTATTGGCTCAAAACACTCATTGTTTCCTAAAATTTGACTGGTACTTGCTGTTGGCATAGGCGCAACTAATAAACTATTACGTATTCCATATTCCATAATATTAGTTTTTAATGTAGTCCAATCATATCGTCCTTCTAATGGTTTAACATTCCATAAATCAAATTGAAATTGTCCCCTACTGATTGGCGAACCAATAAAAGAACTATATGCTCCCAAATATTTTTCATCTGAACTTCCACTTCCACTTCCACTTCCACTTCCTCTTCCTAATTTAGTAATTTCAGCTCTAATTGGTTTACATAAATCTAGTAATTCTAAAATAATACTAGAATCTACTATATTATGAATATTGTAATCTCTACATTCTTCACAATCAGAAGTAAACGTCCAATCTCCTAATTTATAATATGAGTACAGCTTTACCATAGACTCACAACGCTCCTTTGAAATTAACATACTCTTTTCTAGTGCAGCATAATAGATTGTTTCAAATATTTTAATGTTAATTTCTTTTGCTTGTTCTGATGTAAATGCTAAATCCATCTTAAAAAACACATCTGCTAATCCTTGTATTCCGACCCCAATTGGTCTGTGTTTGAAATTTGAGCGCAATGTTTTTGGTGTTGGATAATAATTAACGTCAATAACATTATTTAAATTGTTTACCAATACTTGGACTACCTGATACAGTTTGTTATAGTCAAATGTTTTATCACTATTTACAAACATGGGAAGTCCTAATGAACCCAAATTACATACAGCAGTCTCTTTTGAGTCGGAATATTCAATGATTTCAGTACATAAATTAGAGCTCTTAATTGTTCCTAGATTTTGCTGATTGGACTTTTTATTTGCGGCATCTTTATAACAAATATATGGATTACCAGTTTCCATTTGCGAATCTAAGATTTTAACCCATAGATCACGCGCTAAAATTTGTTTATTATAACGCTGTTCTGACTCATATTTTGTGTACAATTGATTATAATCATCACCATAACAATCACATAATCCAGGACATTTGTCTGGGCAAAACAAACTCCACATTTTATTACCCATTACTCGTTCCATAAATAGGTCACTAATCCATAGTCCATAAAACAGGTCACGACATTTACTTTCTTCTTCGCCATGGTTTTTCTTTAACTCTAAAAAGGCTTCAATGTCTGGATGATGTGGTTCTAAGTAAATTGCAAAACTTCCATTACGTTTTCCTCCTTGATCCACATAGCGCGCTGTTTTATTAAAAACACCTAACATAGGAATTAGACCATTTGATGTTCCGTTTGTTCCTCTAATATATGAACTATTTGCACGAATATTATGAACATGTAGTCCAATACCACCAGACCATTTTGAAATTTGTGCACACTCTTTCAATGTATTAAAAATTCCATCAATTGAGTCGTCTTCAATTGCCAATAAAAAACACGAACTTAGCTGTGGTCGTGGTGTTCCTGCATTAAAAAGAGTTGGGGTGGCATGAATGAAATATTTTTGTGACATATAATCATATGTTTCTTTAACTTTTTCCATATTTGAACCATGAATTGTTAGTGCAGTCCTCATAAACATGTGCTGCGGTCTTTCAATAATTACTTTGTTGCATCTCATCAAATAAGCTCGTTCTAGTGTTTTAAACCCAAAATAATCAAAAAAATGGTCGCGGTCATAATTAATCATAGAATTAATAAGATCTTTATGTGTTTCTACAAGTGTCATAATATTTTTTGCTATTAATCTAAAACTGTTATTATTTACATCAATATAATCATATAATGTTTTAATTGTTTCATAATAACATGATTTGGTGTTTTTATGTAAATTTGACACTACAACTGCGCTTGCTAATTTTCCATAATCAAGATGAATTGAAGACATAGCAGCACACTGTTCAGCAGTTAATTCATCTATTTTAGTAGTTTGAATATTATCATATAATTGGTCAATTACTTTCATTGCTAGCTGTGCATATAAAATATTTTGTAAATTAAATGTTTTTCCCAAAGACCTAATGCGTTTTAATATTTTGTCAAATGATATGGTTTCCTTTTTCCCATTACGTTTAATTACATGCATATCGAAGTCTGAAACTTTATTATTATGTTTCATATTACCTTAATTAAGTAAGTTAATTTAATTTTAAATAAAAATAATATATATTTAAAAATTGGCTTTGTTCTTTGTATTTAAGTAAAATTAATTAAACAACCACTTGACGGAAAATCACTTGTTAATTTATCATGGTCACGTTTCATTTTTTGCTTACTAGTTAACCGCATTTTGTAATCACCTGAATCACGCTCTAAAACTAGATTATTCCAAAATATTTCTATATAGGGCAAAGCATTTTTAAACCATAAATTATTACGTAATACTAAAACGCAACTCACAACTTCCAATTTCCAATATATATTTGAAACATATTTTTTGGAACTATTTTTAATTAGCTGTTCTTTAGTCCAATTAATATAGTCATTGCTATTAGTATTGTTTAATGTAAATGGTGGATATTCATAATATACCTCATTGTTATCATAAAACTGCATAATAAAACCACGATAAAATGAAGAAGACGCATCTTCTAAAAATTCTTGTTCGTTTAAATATTCAGTAAATTTTGTTTCTAAAAAATCGCATTCGTTCAAATCACATACTTCCATTTGCAATTGCATCTGAATCCAATATTCCATTTTTGGAATACCGTCAATTTCTCGCGACACAACATTTTTAATTTCAATCATTCTACCAAACAATTCGCTTGATTCGTCGCAAACTATACCATCTGGTGAGGCTGCTATATAACTATATTTGCTATGTGGAATACAACCAAATTGACTTATGCTTGTCTTATTAATATGTTCATAATATAATATAGAAACCGGTTCATATTTTTGACCCCAATGTAATGGCGAATTTAAGTTAGTTACCTTAAATTTATTAATATCAATAGGTTCCGATTTTTCAATAATTAACTGAGACTGGCTATAGTCACTCTGAAATATTTTATATATGTTAGAAGCCGTCAATGTAGAACGTCTAAAAATATGCCAGTCATCACTTTTTTGCTCTGCTTGCAAAATACTCTTTAAATACTTTATTTGATTTCTATATTTATCAAAATTTACTGTTAAGTTTATTGATTTGTTTGAAGTGTCTTTGATAATGTGCGTTTTTTCATATGACCTACGAGGTATATAAAATTTAAATACTAGCTTTTGACACAGTTTAATTGTGTTTAATAGTAATTGTTTTGCTGTAGTTTCGTTTATATTAAATAAAATAAGTGCAATAGGTTCTTCAATCAATTGCGCATAATATATATTATACATAGTTTCATATAGTTCATCATATAAATCACAATATATAAGTTGCATTAAATTAGTATTTACAAATTCAAGCATACTATCGCTAATGTTAACAAGTAGCTCTTGATAATTCGTTCTTTGTGTTGAATTTGTTAAATCTAACAATGAATTTATATCATATTTTTCAATTAAATAATTAATAAAGTCTGAGTGGTTATTAATCATAATTAATTAGTTCTTTTAATTAATTATAATTAACTATTTAATATTCAATTTTATAACAATTTAATAACACTTTAATAACAATTTAATAACAATTTAATAACAATTTAATAACAATTTAATAACACTTTAATAACACTTTAATAACACTTTAATAACACTTTAATAACACTTTAATAACACTTTAATAACAATTATAATTAACTCTCCACATCATGTATTTTTATTGTTTTAGCTTTTAGTTTCTTGTCTAATGGAAGACTTTTTACGGTAGAAACATGCTTATCATCTTTTTTTAATATAAAGTTACGAGTTGTTATGTCAAATAATAAATGAGGTATGTCTAGTATAGTACCTCCAATTTTATCATAATTTACATCTTTTGCTTTACTTAATGCTTTGCGATCCAAACACTTAAGTAAATAACTTTTACATTTATTACTTTCTTCACTTACTAAATTATATTTTTTATCCAATAGTTCAACATAATTTACTAATTTTTTTACCTTTTGTGTTTTATCTAGTTTGCACCAGTTTTCTTTTTCATTTGCAATTGTTTCATTATTTAAAAAATTTGATAATGTGCTATTATTTGTATTTACTATAAGCGGAACAATTTCAGTTCCGTTAAATCGTTTTGTTTTATAAGCAATATTTTGCAACTCTTTACAGTTATTGGATTTATCTTTTTTATTGACTCGTTCACTTATTATGCATGGTTTTTCTATGCTATCTTTGTTAGTCTCGTCGTTTAAAACTGTTCCACTTAATTCACAAAGCAGCTGTTCTCCATTTTGAAAACTCATTATTATAATAAGTTTAATGTTTTAATTTTATATATTAATAATATATTATTGTAAATTTGTAAATTCATGAAAAAACAGATAATAATAAATAATATAAAAAAGTATAATGATTATAAAAATTCATATGATGTTAGTAATAATATTAAGACACTTACAAACAATAGTATTAAAGAAACCAAACTATCTTATATAGAATTATTAGAAAAAACCACAAAATTAGATGCAAATGATTTATGTTGTAATATTTTAGACTTATATGACAATTATGATAAGCAACTAATAAGTATAAACAATATATATAAAAATAGTGATGAAAATCACAAAATTTATACTACGCAACATTTTTTACAAGCATTGAAAAAAAAACTAGCATCATATAAGCAACAAGACATTAAAAAAAATTATGAAGACTATGCTAATTTTATTACATTAGAAAATATTATTGAGAAGTTAGTATCTTGCGCTATGAAATGCTATTATTGTAATAATAGTACACTCATTTTATTTAAAAATGTGAGAGACGAATGTCAATGGACATTAGATAGGTTAAATAATTACGATCAACATAGTAACACAAATACAGTTATATGTTGCTTAAAGTGTAATTTACAAAGACGTAGAAAAAATAGTACTAAGTTTAAATTTTCAAAACAATTAAATGTTATAAAGAAAATTGAATAATTTTAATACAAACCAAGTCATACTATAACCCATGATTATTGTTGCTATTGCAAAAAAAACAGCGCTTATTAAAAAACTGTTTGAGAGATTAAAGACGGCGTCTGTTTCATCAAATGATTATGTGTCATCAAATGAGCCATTTTTTAGAAATGATGACAATGCGCAACCGTTTCAACAATTTAATAATTTATTTATTGGTGCACAACTTCCAGAGAGATTAAACCATAACATTAGATTACTATATGAGTTGTTAGGACATCAAAAAAAGGAAATATATTACGGACCGTGGACTATTATGAGCGTTGAAGAAGCACTAGAGCGTTATAATAAATTATGTAGGCAAGGGCAAACAGATGTATTTACAATTGGCTATAAATATGGAGGAATGGGCTATATTGACTTATTAAATTGTGATTTAACAAGTCATTTATTGTTTTATAGTATTGATGGTGGTTCGAATGACTATGATAGATGCACTAATGCAAACAATTTAATCAAACATGGAGCAACACCTTATGACAAATTTTACTTTAGTGATTGGTTTTACAATGTGTAAATGCTAATTATAGTCTCTCTCTTTTTTTTTATATTTTATATATTTTTTATATATATAAAAATGGCAAAATCAAAAAGAGTTAGAAACTACAACAATTTAGTACGCTCAAGACATAAGTTAAAAACACGAAGGAAAGCAGGAGTAATTAAGTTCTCTATGTTTAGAAGACCTTTAGCTAAAAAATAAAATAAAGACGAGAAAGCTGAATATGAGCGTCGTTTGCATGCCGGATTAGAACCAAATAAGAAAATATTAGAAGAACAAACAGCGGAAATAAAGCGTTTGGAAATGTCAGGTATTGACGGTCCGTATCGGTGAACGCGTTAGCAACGCTAGACCAAGAACAGACCCGGTTCTTAAGGAGTTAAAAAAAGAAAAATATCATACCGAACGAGCTATTGAGCAACTTAATAATGAAGTGCTAAAAATGAAAACTGGCAGACCAATTGTAATGCCTGAAGGATTTACTAACTATACTGATTTTCTTAAAAGAAGAACCCAATTGGGATATGCAAAGAATGACATATGTAAAAAGAGCTAGTCCACCAGACCATAGTAATTCCTAAAGCGCATAGCAATATATTATTATATGATAAAAATAATAATATATTATTATACTATAAAATGGCAAAAACAAAAAGAAAAATGATTAGAAGACATAGAAATGTAAAGAAAAAACATATTACAAAAAGACAGGCAAGGGGTAAAGAGCACATATATCCTTTTTTAATTAAAACTATGTTAAATAAAGCCCATTTAGATACATATGGACAAGAATTTGTTGATACTGGATTAACAACAAAAATACTCAGTTATCTTCCGCCGTTAAGAGATATAAAATATTTCTTAACAGACAAAGGACAATATGAAGAACGTTTAAAAAAAGCACTTGTGTTAAATACGCAACTTTTACAAGAACAAACAGAAGCAATTAAAAGAATAGAACAGTCAGGCAGAGATGGACCATCGCGGCGAACACGTAGCAGAGACCCAAAAAAGAAAGAAACAATAGATCCTGAATTGTTAACGTTAAAAATAGAACGCGACCACACAATAAGAGCAATTGCTAGTAATCAATATGAGCTACAAAGACTTCGTGAAGACCGCGCACCGGGACCCAGTTATATAAGACCATATATTCCTTATGGTTTTAATACTTATGCTGATGCGCTAAAATTTGAAAACCGACCATACTATGATAAAGACAGAATGTATGATGCACGTCGTGAAACAAACAGACACTTATATTATGTATAATGCTAACTTTTATTTAATGCTTGCTTATAATGTTGTTGCAAATAAATCATAATATTATATTTGTCATCATCGTTCAAATCATTATAATCCTCATTATTTTTAATATATAATACAGCTTTATTTGAAATAGTATTAACTTTAACATAAGCATAGTTATTTACAATCAATTTATTTGCTAAAGCAATAATATGCGACGCATATAAATTATCCTCCATCATTAAAATATAATACTTAGTTTTTATATTAATTTACTAAATATTATAGATTGTAGTAATTTTACTTAATAATTTTTAGCATATCTTATTTTCTTTACATGGCATCTATTATCTCTACATTTTCTTGTCCCTGTTCTACATCTTTTGATTTTATGTGTTCTTTTCCATGATGATTTTCTGTAACATCTTTTATCGGAATAACAACGATGGCGTGTTTTTCTACAAAAACTTTTGTGCTTTGGCATTGTTATATATATAAAAAGAATAATTATTTTAAATAATTAATAATATATTTAAATGTAATAACGCTAGAATCTAATATATAGCCATTAAAATTATATTTTGACTTAAATTCTTGTGCTATAATATTTTTAATTAAACTATAACTACTACATCCTAATACTATACCATCACATTTCGCAATAAATGTTTTTAAATGTTCTAGCTTTTCAATTACTTCACTTATTTTTGTAATATTTGTCTTTTGATTTTCTAATAAATTTAAACTAGCATAGATTACAGTAACATTATTTCCATTTAATAGAAGGTGATAAGTATATTGAGGCTATATTTTTAATATTACAACTAGCAATACTATCCATAAATTGATAGTATTTATTATTTATTATTTATTATTTATTATTTATTATTTATTATTTATTATTTATTATTTATTATTTATTATTTATTTTTTAACAATAGTATAAATTATTACTTAAATACTATTAAATTATAACTAATAATATGAGTCAAATTATTGATACCCAAAATGATATATTACTAAATAAACTACTAATTTTTTATAAGAACACAGAACATTTTGATAAAATGATAAGCATTATAAATGGAACATCTAAAATCTCTCTACGAATAGTGGACTGGTTTGTGACAAATTATTCTAAAAAAAATTATTGTGTTATTGAGAACGAAGATACTAATGTGCGTTTTAAAGTGTATAATGATTATAAACTAAAACTTAAAGCATATAGCAAAAAGAAATTTGACCCATTTTGCAGATGGGATAGAATAAATGTGCCGTACAAAGATACTATGTGTGTACAAACAACATTAGGACAGTTAAATTTTTTTAAATGGACTATTGAAAATAAAATATTAGAGTATATTGAAAATAATTATAGAACAATTGAAAATGATATGAATTTAAGAAATAGTTCAACAAAAGTGAAAAATACTTCTATAAATTCAAATACTTCAACAGAAAGTTGCGATTCATATTCATCTAATATTTCAGATGAATCAGAAACATCCGTAATATCATCTATTAATTTAAATAAAACGCGAAAAAAACGCGAAGAATTGTCTACAAATGCTTCTAAAATTATAAAAAAAGAGTTTATAAGTACAACATTAAGTTTTAATTAATAAGTTTTTTAGTTACTAAAATATAAAGCTAATACTCATAGTACTAATAACTATATGGGAGTCAATTACAGTATTAACAAAGTCAATTTTGAATATGTTCAGAATTATTGTAACTTCAAAAACGAAAAACTATTGCTAATTAATACATTAGATTATTCAAAGCAAGATTGTTTAATCAAAAATACAATAGCAGCATCACAAGAAGAAGATATTTTAAATAGTTATTTAAAGAAAAATAAAGCAATTATTATTTTAATATATGGAGAGAATTGTAGTGATAATAAAGTAATTGCAAAATACAATCAGCTTTATAAACTAGGATTCACAAATCTATATGTGTATATTGGTGGATTATTTGAATGGTTATTATTACAAGATATTTATGGCGAAGATGAGTTTCCAACTACATCCAAAATCTATGATATATTGAACTACAAAGGTAAAAATGTTACCAAATAGTTAGTATTAAAGCAATAAAAAAATTGATTAACTATTATTTTATACTATATATTACAAATATTAAAGATGAAGACTATTATTAATATTATCATTAACACAATTACACTTGTTCTTGCTATTCCTATTATGTCTCCTACCATTAAAGATATCAATCCAACTAGCGATGTATTTTTCATTATGAAGCAAAACTTAACTAGAGAATCAAATACAGATCAGCTTGTTGGTGTGACGTATATAATTCCCGAAAATGGATATTGTATGGTTAGTATTGAAAAAGTGTTTTATTTTGGCAGTTCTGGTCCTTATCAACTTAATCTGGTAAAAGCATATTTTAAGACATTAGAGCGTGCACTTATTTGGCAAAACAATGAAATTAAAAAGTATGAGTTGTTTGTTAATAATACTACTATTGATATACTACGTGGAGGAGACACTAAAACATCTCGCGATTTAGATGATTTACTTACTAGAGGAGACACAGAAGGAAAAATTGCTTTAGCAAAAGCAATTAGTACAAATACAAAATATATTGGATATGTTGATACTTACTTTCCATTGATTACCACATATTTAAAAGAATATCGAGAACACGAACATAAAGATATTAGTTGCTTTGACCCAAATCAAATCAAATAAGTTATAGTAAATTTTATCTTATGTTAAAAAATTGATTAACTATTATTTTATATATTATATTTTACATATTATATATATTCTATATATTACAAATATGTGTGATGCTGTTACTCCGTATAATACACCGAATAGTATTACACCGAATAGTATTACACCAAATAGTATTACACCGAATAGTATTACACCAAATAGTATTACACCAAATAGTATTACACCAAATAGTTCTAATAGTTCTATAGAGTCTATTATTAGTTTTAACGTAAATTTTAGTAATAATATACCAAAAACAAATACGTTAACAACTAGTCCATTGCTATTATACACATGTAAGTTTTGCGAAAATAATATTGGTAAAAATACGAATATATATAGAGGCTATAACCATTCCTTTTGTAGTAATTATTGCCGTTCTAATTATTCACAAAAAATAGCACTAATAGACTATTATTTAAATAACTATGATTTATGGTTATAAAAGTATTAGCATTTATAAAACTTTGTTTAACAAAATTTAACAAAATTTAACAAAATTTAACAAAATTAAACAAAATAAGTTTTGTTATTCTTTTTTTATAATTGTAAATTATAATTATGAATATTGACACTTTATTATTAGATTTAGAAGTAATTAGACAAATAAATGAAAATGATAAACTTTCTGTAATCAGTTTGATTGGTTCTACTAGATTAGCCGTAGATAGTTCAAAATATACTTCCGCCTTTACTAGATACTATTATAATTATAATAGAGAAACAACAATTTCTTATTTAGAAAACTTAACTGGAGCTATAGAAAAGACATCTGAATTTTTAATTAATGGGGATCACGGAGAAGAATGCGAAACTATTTATGCTGCTCTACTAAATGCGTTAAAAGGTTTAGCAAATTTAAAAATAACATACATAAGCGATTCAATAATTGTCGCTAAACTAACATTAATAATTAATAAGTTTAAAGCTACTGCAAAAAAATTGGACACTTGTTTAACAAATAGTGCTAACTTTATTAATGATTGCGAGTCATCTTCAAATAGCAAAACAACAATAAATAATGAAGATTAGAGAGATTTAGCTGATTTATTTAGCTGATTTATTTCTTTAATTTAATTTAGCTGATTTATTTAGCTGATTTATTTAGCTTATTTATTTCTTTGATTTAATTTAGCTTTTTAATTTAATTTAATTTAATTTAATTTATTTAAATTAAAATAAATTAAAATATCTACGTTATATATAAAATGACAGAAGCCGAAGAAGAGAAAGAAGAAGAAAATACTATAATTGGCGGTAGAAAACGCAGAGGTCGCAGAGGAACTAAAAAAGGTTCAAGACGGGGTTCCAGAAAACAGAGAAAAGGAACAAAAAAACGCAGTGCAGGAAAATGGATCACTCACGTTAAAAAGTTTGCCAAAGACAACAAAATGTCGTTTAAAGACGCTATGAGCAGTTCTCAATGCAAAAGTTCGTATAAAAGAATGTAGTAAAAATATTTAAAAATACTATTTTCATATATGTTCTTATATTTTAATATATTATATATATTATATATAATATATATAATATATATAATGAAACAAAGTGCAAGAAAAAGACACAAAAATAAAAATATAAACATAAGTAGAAAAAGACACATAAAAAAAAGATACACACGTAAACTGTACAAGACTAAAGCTTCTGGTTTGCGTGAAGATAATGAGAGACGTAGTGAATACGAAAGATTGCTACAGAAATATAAAACCGAACTTGCAAAATGGCAGGCTATTTTAACGGCAGCAGAGGCATTAGTTGCTAATCAAAGTCTAAGCTCTGAAATGCATGCGCACGCGAATGTGAAGGCGCGTGTGGCAAAAGAAGCAGTAAGGAGGTACCAAAGGGCGGTGGTGGTGATAGAGCGGAAATATACGGAGGCAGTTCAAAAGTCTACATCGCAAGCAGCCACAAAAATACAGGCTGCTACAAGGGGTAAAACTACCAGGTCTAAGGTTGCAGCAATTAAGATAGAGGCGGCTGCTGATGCAAAAGAGCTTGCCGAGGCGTTAGCAGCTATAGAGGCGTTAGAGGCGTTGGAGGCGATAGCTGTGACTAAAAAGGCTGCGACTAAAAAGGCTGCATCAGTAAAATCTTTACTATCATCCTCACCAAAAGATGTGTCAGAGATTAGTGATACATTTAGTTATATCAAAGGTCTCCTAACAACTAAAAAGACTAAAAATATTGAGGCCTATGGGAACCGATATGACCCATTGGGAAAGCAAGTATTATTCTTGACTTTTCAAAAGTATATACAAGAAAATGGTGGAAGATATGCAAATACATTTCTAACTGCGCTGGAGCTAACTATCGATAAAGAGTTTACTAAAACAAGGCTAGGTGTGGACGTAGCTACTTATATTGAGTTTAATATTAATATTTTATGTCCAGTAACACAGTTACCTATACAAACAAATACTAAAGTCATACCTTTTTGGACAGCTCATATATCAATGGTTGATGATGGTAAGCTAGGAAAAACAGGTGGCGACCCAAGATTTCTTAGCCATATAACATTTATATATTGTATTACACCATGCAAGAATGAGTCATCTAAGCTTATAACTTTGCATGTGTTCCGTAACACCATAATAGAAGACCCTTTGCCTAATGAGTTAAAAAATTTGCCTTCAGAAATAGATAGAAAACGTTTACAAATATTTAAAGATCTTGTATTTAGTTTCTTAGATAATCACCGCACCCAATTGACAGAGGCTTCTAACCAAGACAAATACGAGAAGTCAAAAAAAAGTGATAAAGAAAAATTTGACAAAGAACGCAAAGTATACAGTGCAGTTCCAGTAACTTCGTCAAGAAAAGCAGTGACTCGAAGTGTTAGTGGACGTTTTAAGGAGGCATTGGGTCGTAAGTTTACCTTAAAAACATCATCGCACAAAACACGCTATGATAAGAAAAAACGTAAAACTATTAAATCCACACAAAAAAATAAACGAAGAAAATAATAAATAATAAATAATAAAGCACTCAATGTCATATTTTAAACTAAGTTATGTAAATTTCAAATAATACTTTAAAATTTACATAAAAATAAGAACATTGTAATATTTATAATTTACATAAAAATAAGAACATTGTAATATTTATAATGAGTGTCCTACGCGTTTAGTTTTGCGTGTAGAACCATATTTTGTTTTATCTCTTGTAAAAGACCTTGTTTTTTTTGTTTCTTCAACTATTATCATCCATTTTGGTTCATAATTATATATTATTTTTATACTATTATTTAAAGACTTTAAACCTTGATTTAATGATTGTATAATAGTTTCATTTATACTAATTTTATAATAGTGTAATTTGACTATTAATTTATTTAATTTACGTACATAATATTCTATTACCATTAGTGGAGTAATAGTAATAGTTTCTGGTATTACTAAAGCAGACTCGTCATTTGACCAGAGTTCATTAAATGTTAGTAATTCATCTTCAATTGCTACCTCTTCTATTAAGTCTTCGTCTATTATAATATCTAATATAGATGTTACTGGTTTAAAATTGGTAGCTCTAAGTAAGTTTCTAAGAAATAAGTCTCGTGCTATTTTTAAAGTATCTTGAATACACCAAACACCTTTATAACACGGCAATAAAACATTATTAATAAGGGCATTAATTTTTAATGCTTTTGCCGGTGAACGTCCTCTATCTAATCTGAATTTGCTCATTAAAAAATCATAATCGATTACAAAAAAAGTATCGGCAACTAATTCCCTTTTAAATCTATTTATTCCAATTAGCTCCATAATTATGTCTCTTGAACCAAGTTCTCTTTGTTCGACAAAATCTCTCATATTAGTTTTAATAAAATCTTCTGCTTCGGCATATTCCATATTATATTTGTCAATGTAAATAGGACCAATTAGTTCTGGTTGATAGATGCCTGTATACATTAATGGATAGTTATATCTGTGACGCAAAGCCGAATATGGATCACGAGGCGGTCTAGGTTTTGCCCTATTAACAAAATTTGTTGGTAGCTTCAAAGACATACCATATAATATATTATTATTATAACATTATTAATGTTATAATATTAATGTTATAATATTAATGTTATAATATTAATGTTATAATATTAATGTTATAAATTTATAAAATAGTTTATATAGATTTTATACGCCTTGAACTTTTTTTAGTGGGTGAATAGCGTCGAGCAGAATGTGGTTTATTAGTATGCTTAATAGTTTTATTTGAACTGCGTTTTTCAAATCGTTTATTGGCATGCTTCATAATTATACTTATAACTCGTTCTTCAAATTTTGCGTTTGCTTGCATTGGATTAGACGGGTCGGGATTTACCAAGAACTTGTTTATAGCATCCAGTCTCTCATTTAATTCTTTAACTACTTCATTGTTTATTATAATTTTATATTCTTGCAAGTTAGTTAATCTGTTATTTAATTCATTAATATAGACTTTTAATATATTAATTGGTTTATTAAAAGGGTCTGGTAAATATTGTATATCTAAATACATATAGGCATAATCTTGTGAAATAATATTGACTTTTTTAGTCTTTATATAATTTTCTAAATATGTTAATACAGTACTAATTACATAGTATAGTGTGTATGTTGGATATAAATGTATTATAAAAAATTTACTAATTTGTCTTCTTTTAAATTCAGCATATGAGTCATATATAGCACTATTAGGGATTGTATGTGTAAATTCCGGCTGAGGTCCATAATCACCTCGTCTCCAACCCTCTTCATCTCTATATTGAGCGCGGTCTTTTAATTGTTTAGCATCTATTTCAAACTTCTTTGCTAAATAACTATAATCTCTAATAAAAAAAGTTGGACTGTATAAAGTTCTAAAATGTTTTGCTAGTAGTGCTTCTCCTAATCTAAGTCGAACATTAAAACCGTTTACTGTTACACGAAACGCGCTATTATTAGGATGTAAAATCATAGGTTCAAATATTGATTCTATAAATCTTTGCTCATAATCTCTGTCTTCCATTGTTTCTTTCATAGTATATATTTTTCCTACTAAATCAGGCGGTAGTGCTTTTGCTATTGGATGTTTTAACTCATAATGTAAGTAAGCAGCTTGTTCTGGTGCAAATTTACCTTTTATTACTCCGTTTTTTAATAATCTATTAATTATTGCATCCTTTGTTTTTCGCGTGCTCGCGGTTTTTTTACTTGTTGTGAACGAATACATATTATCCATTTTAACCAACGTGTTATAGTCCATTGCTTCTAACTCTTCTTTTGTTAAAAGAAGTTGCTCTGCTGGTTGTAAAACTTGATTTGACGATGCTGCCATTTTAATATTATCTTATATTAAAATATCATATTTATAGTAATAAATTTAAATATCATATTTATAGTAATAAATTTAAAAAGATTTTCTTTGCTGTGAGCGGATAGAACGTTGTTTTTTTAAAGTATACGAATGTGAAATATTAGCATAGTCTATAAGTCTTTCTGTAAATTGTGCATTTGTTTGTCCTACAATTGTATAATCTCGTTTTACCAAATGAACATTTATGTTATCAAACCTTTTATTTAATGCTTTTATTATACTACTATTTAATGTAATTTTATAGGTGCTTAATTTTTGTAATTTTTTATTTAACTCAGATATATAAACTGTTAATATAGTAATGGGCACATTTTGGTAAGCAAATGGTAAATAGCGTTCTTTAAATTGTAGCCTTGAAATATTAAGAGGATATTCCACAATTTTGTGTGTAAAAAAATAGTCTTCCAACGACTCAAGAACATCATCAAGTACAGCATACATCACATATGCCGAAACAATATGTTCCCCAAAAAAATTCTCTATATGTATTTTTTTAAAGCTAGCATAACTATTATATATACCCCGACTTGGTTGATGTTGGTAGCGCCCTAATTCAAAACCTTTTGTGTCTCTATATTCAGAATTATCACGTAATTTGTTAGCATTTAATCCAAATTTTGTTACCAAATAATTATAATCTTTAATAAAAAAATTGGACGAACTTAAATTTTCAATATGTTTTAACATTTTTGCCTTATCGGGACTTAATGTAATTATACTATTTAACATAACTGTCTGTAATACATATATCATGTTAAATGGTTTTTTTTTATTGGATTCAAATATATTTTTAATAAACGCAATTTCATAGTCCCTATCTTCAAGTTCTTGTTTCATAGCATATATTTCACCTACCAAATAAATTGGTAATTTATTAGCTATTGGATGTGTTAATTCATAATGCAAGTAAGCTGCTAATTCTGCTTTATATTTACTTCTCGGAATGCCAATTTTTAATAATCTTTCAACAATTGCATTTTTTGTTTTTTTTGTTTTAATAGTTCTGCGTCTGCTTTTAAATGAGTATAAAGTATCAATTTTAACTAAATGCCTATAATCCATTGCTTCTAATTCCTCTTTTGTTAAAAATTCTTGATTACTTGCCATATATATATATATAGTATAATTAAAGTATTATACTATTTATTATTTTTATTATTTTTATATTTTATTTTATTATTTTTAGTATTATTTTAGTATTATTTTATTATTTTTATTCAAATAACTGCTTTATTGTAGAATTTCTTTCTGTAATATCAAAATTGTTAGTATATTTTAAATAGCATCGCAAAGTCATGGCTACATCAATAAGCGAATTATGTAAATCATTAGGTATGGGGTCATTTGGAAATAATAAGCTATACAATTCGCTTAGTTTAGGTTGTTTATTATAGACTTTATTTGACACACCTAATCTCTCTAGCTTACAAAACTCTGTAGTATTTTTCATAGTGCAAAACTCTGATTTGTGTATTTGTTGGTTATTTTTAAATTGTGTAAAATTTTGACAAATATTATGTCTGAAACATTCTACAAAAATGAGACGTTTATCAAACGAAATATTATGACCTACTACAATATCACATAACTTTAAATAGTTATTAAATTCTTTTAATGCATCAACAATATTTATACCCTGACTGTCCAAAATCTCTCTACTAATGTTATGAATATTGAAACTCTCTTGTGAAATAACAATTGAATTATCTAATTTAATATAATTATTTTTAATAAAAGTGCTATTATTTGAAATATCATATAAAATATAGCTTAATTGAATAATATATGGCCATCGCGATTTATCATAAATGGAAGCTCCTTTTTCTTGCAGCCCAGTAGTTTCAGTATCAAATACTAATATTTTCATTACTAAAATATTTTATATATTAGTATTATAATAGTATATTAGTAATATAAAAAACAATTATCAATTTTTACAAATTATTAATTTTTACAAATTAATATAGTATAGTTATAATACATAGAAAAATAATGAGTACTGAAAGAATACTTCCAAATAATATTAACTTTGTTCGTGAAAGATTGTGTAAAATAAATAATTTACAACATGATATAACTGGCGAGTTAATAACCCTTAGTAGCCCGGCACCACAAGTTGCAGTTAAAATTAACGGCGCTAAACTTTTAGATAGGCTTATAAACACACTAACCATTGCAATAGATGATATTTCTAACTATTTAATAATGTATACTTGGATGCCGTATACTCTTTATTCTTACCCTAGATTTTTAGCTGAAATAGGCGCTTATTGTATAGTTTTAAAACAAATCTACACACAATGGCATGTTTTTTATAGTACATTATATAATATAAGTCAAACAACACCAAGCAAAAATGTAGAAAAAATTGTAGGGCGTAAGCCTCCTATACCAGCAACAATATTTCGTGAAAGAAACACACTGTGCTCTAGCGCAAGTTCATCAACACCAGATTTAAGAAGGCAAATAGGAGCACCTGTTTGTAGTGCAGACACACAAGGACAAGCACCAGCATCTGGACAAGCATCAGCATCTGGACAAGCATCAGCATTCGGTCTGAGACCAGAACCAGTATTAGACCCAAGACAACAAATTGGAGAACTTGACGCACGAATCAATTATCTTGACACTATAATAGATCGTACACAGCATGGACGGACGCCACAAGGACGACAAGCACAATCAGCACCGCCAAGAGGACAAGCCGGAATCCCCAACGCGCAGTTATTTACAACGAGCAAACTAGATATGCAAGATATTGCACTTGCACGTGACCAATTCAGAGAAACTGGCTATCATTACATGCAATATGGAATATTAGCCTCTTTTTTGTCACTGCCTTCTCAGGGCGCAATACCTCGTTTTGCGGCTAATCCTCTAGAACCACAAGATATATATTACACGCAAAACGATGAAGACCAATTCTTGCTCTTAAAGTTCATAAAACACTTACCTAATGTAAAGCAACTATTAAGTGAACACACTTCATATATAGGAAGTACACTATTAACTAACTACAATCCAAGTAATCAAACAGAAACAAATAGTATTATTGAAAAAATAATAACACGAGTGAGAGAAATTAGAGGTAAGTTAGAAGACTCCAAACGAGGGTTAGTTTTATATATAAATATGATGATACGAAATACAAATGCAGAAATTGCTACCCTTCATACTAGTCCTAAAAAACATATAGAGGTACTTAAAAGAATGGCCAAACGTATTTATATGTTTGCAGAAGAATTAGCTAATATTGAATTACATACAGATGCTGTGGAAGCATTAGTAAAGATTTTAAAAGAACTACTGGCTCTTTTAAGAATTCATATTACTAAGCTACAAGCTGATGATCCCCATGCTAATAAACCACAAGCGTTGGATTACCGTTCCGGTAGAAAACCAGCTAGTCTAGAAGACTTAATACCCAAAGGTATAAATATAAAATATTATACCATACAAGCTGAAGAGGAAGAATTCTTGAAACGATTTTTCCAAATAACTCTAGATGATGTTAACATAGATAAACCAGGTATACATCGTATGTACAATCCACACAACCAAGATAATGCAAATACAGTTATTACAGCTATAAAAAAGTACTTTTTACAAAATCAGAATCTAGAACAATTAGACATGACTATTAAAGAACAAATAACAGATATAATAACTGATACTGAAACCGCAATTAACCATTCTATAAGTAACCCAAGTGTCACTAAACAGAGACTCATAGAACAGGTTGAAAAAATTTATAAATTAGTTATAACATTATCTATAAGGCTCAATGTTAGTATGACTACACAGCATATAAATGCGGAGTTAAAATCCGAAATTAAAAACTTAGTAGGAACGACTTTAAAAATGCTGTTGGTTCTTTTAAGAACTCATATTGATAAAGATGAAAAATCATCAACATTAGAACAAGAAAAACCACATGTATTAGGAGAAGCACAGAGACAAGTACCAGATGTTAAACCAAAAAACCCCTATATAATTGATTATAAAACTATGGGTATAAAATTACAAGACTTATTCGAGTCTGCATTTGGGTCTACAATATTATCCGATACTCATACAATAGACATAGATTATGATGTTCTTGGAAATGTAAAATATGATACAAAACAAGATAGTCATACAGATGAAGTTATAAATTTCTTAAAGGCTAAAGTTTTACCAATAAAAAAAAAAATGCAACCCCATCTAAGTATTTATAAACCTCTGAACTATTTTAAAGAGTTAGATGATGTAATAGATAGAACACACGAAACCATTAAATCTAATAAAATAATACCTAATAACGATTTACTTGTAACGACGGCTAATGAAATTTTAAACTGCGCTGAGAAAGTTGCTAAAAAGATGAAACAAACGAAAGATCAATATAAGAGACAAAAAATTTTTTCAAATGATGATATAGAAACTATATTAAGAATTTTTAAAGTACTACTATTGTTAATAAAAACTCATACTCCCGCATTTTTAGTAGAGATTGGTGGGACAGGTAAAAAGAAACGCTATATAAGAACTACTAGAAAAAGACGCAACACAACAAATCGCAAAAAAAAGCGTAACACAACAAATCGCAAAAAAAAGCGTAACGCAACAAATCGCAGAAAAATATACAAACATAAATACAAAAATAAATACAAAAATTAATTATATTTAATTAGTTAATTGTAAATTAATTATATTTATTTACTATTTAATATAAATATAATTAAATGAGTAGTTTTTCTAATTTAGATAGTTTAAATGCTCAAATAGAAATGAAAGGAGCACGTGTTGGAACTTTATTAGAACACGCTACTAATGTATACATGACATCTATTGGAGAATTTATCATTGCTACATTAGAAACCCAATTTTTGGCTACCGAGGTTGATAACCTTATTTCTATATATATACAAGAGGCAAGAAGGTTACCCTCTGTCACAGTTCCACAACACTATACAACATATATATACTACATACAAGACGTAATACGTAAGTGTAAACAATTACTTTCTAAACCTATAACTAATCCCGAACTAATGTTATTAGTTCCGGAAAAAATGCTAGAACGGGCACAGCAAACTATGTATAATTTACTCCCGGCTGTTCCATATGACTACAGACACGGTGAAATGGGCGTCCCTATAGAACACTACACTACTTGTAGTGATTCTATGTACAACAATGACTATGCTAATTTAGCCATTTACGCAAAAAAAGCTGCAGACGATATAGAACTTATACCAAATGTACTAAAAAGCTTAAACCAGCGGCGTGATGCAGAAGATGCGTCAAGGGAAAACGCAAGAGCAGCAGCTGAAAAAGCTCAAACCGAAGTACTTAGGCAAAGAATCGAAGAATACAGAACAGAACAGACTCGCCTAGCGACTACCCGAGAAGTTCAACGAATAATAGTAGAGCGCAGAGAGCACGCTAATTTAAATAACATTTATAGGAACCCTTTCGACGCACCTGGTTTTCAAAGACAGACGTTAGAAGA
>Ga0247840_10004813_pt1 | contig 20936 bp, 21 predicted proteins | sample LaCruzMarch2015__FD_192404 | JGI IMG/M metagenome (GOLD analysis project Ga0247840, IMG submission 192404) | Freshwater microbial communities from meromictic Lake La Cruz, Castile-La Mancha, Spain - LaCruzMarch2015_17m | ecosystem: Environmental > Aquatic > Freshwater > Lake | place: Spain... | reverse complement strand
CGCTAAACCTTTATCGAATCCACGAATGATAGGTAGAGCCGCAAACATATTAGGGTCATAAGAACGTCCAGCGATGATGACTTCCGCCCCATCATTAAGAGCTTTTATGAATGGTTCTACACCCATTTGACCTACGATATGGGTAGATTCTAAGATGTCTTCTCGTGTACATTCAGGTGCTGGATGAAGGGGTTTGACCTTGCCTTCCTCAAAGGCTTTCAACACAAAATCCTTTTCAAAATCAGCTTCAATGATCGCCATTTTAAAATGAAGATCAAACTCTTTAGCGATCTCATAAACGATCTTAAGTTGCCAATCCAAATGAGGTTTAGCCCCACTACCACCAGCACTTCCAACAAGTACAGGAACTTTATGCTTAAGTCCTGCTTGGATCATGATGGCGAGATCTCGTTTAACCGCAGTGTAATCCGTAAATGATACTCCTGCCCCTAGATAATAAGGTCCTGGATCAGTTGATCCTGCATCGACTGCGATACAATCAGGATTCATTCTCATCCCTGCCTCAAAACTCGCAAGAGGAAATCCATAGCCTAAGATGGCAGTCGTCGAAAGTACTTTAATTGGTTTCATGTATTTCTACCTTTCATTGCCTTATCAAGCGTAATTATTCTTTGCATTTCATTAAATACGATCATATAGCCTTCATCGACACCCATACCTGGTTTAGCTAAGATTTGTATTGGTTGAGTCGCCATCGCAAGATGAACACAGGTCTTAGCACTGATGTCAGTCTCATTACAAGTTCCACCTTGATAAGCACCAATGCCTTTAGATTTACAATACAGGACTGCTTCGATCGTATTTTGTATCCCACCTAGATCAGGTGTTTTGATTTGAACCATATGGCCTGCTTTATGATCAGCGAAATAGATGATGTCCTCTAAAGTATTGCACCACTCATCAGCGACGATCTCCACATCTACTCCTTTTTCATCTAATAGCGCAGTAATGGCTTGAAGACCTCTCATCGTCAATTCTCGATCATCGAAATCTACTGGACCTTCGATACGTAAATGATATGGACCACTGGCTTCTCTTAGAGTTTTTAGATAATCCACCATCTTAGAATAATCTGTTTTAAAGATAATGCCTAAAGTCCCATAGACATCGATATGAAAGACAGGACTATAATCAGCTTCGCTTTTGAATTCATCCACTCTTTGACGCAACCATTTGACATACTCTAATAACTTCTCACCTTGATAACCTAATTTATTGGCGACATTATTGATCAAGCCATGAGGAAGCACTGCAGATCCTTTGATGATCATCTTATCGACGTTGTCATAGCGATTATCACCACTTTGACTAAAGATAGGAATAAGTTGATCGCTAACTTGGGTCCCATATTCTTTCGCGACGATGTTGGCCATCTGTGTATGATGTGCTTTTGCGACCGCATCCAATAATGCTTGGGTTATCCCATAACGTAAGGCAGTATGAATACGTTGACCATTTAAGTGAATATGATCAAATTCTTCAGCCAAGTCTTTAAATGACTTAAGTTCTCTTCCGATTAAACGAGGTTTAAGGTCCTTCTCTACAATCAGTGCGAATTCCTTAGCGAGAAATAAAGGGTCTCTTCCTCCACAGCCACTGTATTGAACGGCACAACAATCTCCAAAGGAAACTTGTCCATCTTCTAATACAAGCATGATCGTAAGTGATTCACCTGCTTGTCTAATGCGGGTAAAACCTGGGGTAATTGGAGATCCTACATAAAAGTTTCCATCTGCGTGAGCACCCTCTTTGATGGCTTTTTGATCATCGAAGAAGAAGCCTGTTCTTCCAGCACTACTGACTACGTCTATGATTTTCATAATTGTCCTATCTTGGTCTACCGACCAAATGTCCTTTACTTACTGCATAAATATCATCGATGACCATTTGGAAACTAACATCTCGTCTCTCTGTATCAGCTCTTTCTTTAAGTTTCTTTCGATGAAAATCTTTGAGATGATCATTGAACGGAAGATTCCCAAAGTCTAAGAAACGAACAGCCCCTGAATTATCACGTGCTGGTAAGGCTTTATTCGCATTACATTGGGCAGGCGCAAAAGGCACATCGATAAGACCTGCTTCAAATCCTCTTAAAGCACTGAGCCCAAAATCATTCTTTCCTAGATTTAAAACAGCTTCCATGATACAACGGGTCTCTTCTTCGATGATGCTCATTTCTTCTTTGATCAAAGGATTCTCAAATGCGACTTGATCTTTAAGCATCGCAGTTAATTGTTTGGTGGTCTTTAATCCATTCGCATTGGCTTCTGCAGTAGGCACCCCAAAAGCTTCATGAGGAGACTTGACGATGACTTTAGTGGCTCCTGATAAGACAGCTGTCGCTGCTCCCCAAGCGATGACCGCATAGGCTTTGGCTTCATCTTGAGGGAAGCCTCCCATCCATTGATGAAAGACTGTGGTTATTCTTACATCACCATAACCAAAGCGTTTTAAATAGTCTTTGGTGAGAAGTTCTAAGGTTCTAATGGCTGCGATGTCTTGAATTTGATTTCCACATTGACCATAACCTACTGTAATGCATTTACAGCCCTGTTGAGCGGCCAACAAGCTCTCTAAGATGGCAACACTATGAGAAATACATGGTGGAACTAAAGTCCCTGTAAGTGGCCCAAATGGTTCACGGTTGATCGTAATGCTTTGTTCCTCATAGTATCCTACTAAACGATCGACATATTGCCAATCCGTGATTGTTTTCTCTAAAGAATTGTTCTTCCCATAAGGGATATTATAAGAAATGCCTCCTCCTTCAAAGGAAGTAAAACCCCCAGCTAAAGTAATTTCAGCCAATAATCTCGCATCAGGTGTCCCATGTCTTACCTGAAGAGGAACATCTAAATATTCGACGATATCTCTACATACACCTACCCCATGATTGACCGCAGGGAATCCATTTAGAAGAGATTTACCTGTCCTAATGCTTTCATCGATGCCTGTTTGAGCTTCAAGGTAGCGATTATGACGAGTATAACTATCGATGGTGGTCGGTAAAAGATCAGCTCCTCCTTCATCTTGAAGGACCTTTAGTAATTTCTTATGTTCATGAGGCAAGGCTACCCCTGCCCTTGGTTGGATCAAAGTGACCTTATCTTTAACGGCTTGATTTAGTTTAAAGCTAAAGCGCTTGCTTTCTTTGATGGCCTTTTGATAGGCAATAGCTTCATTTAGGTCGACTTCTTTACCAGTGACCCATTGTTTTAAGACTTCTTCTCTTAAAGCCATGAATTCATTTAAAGGCATCTTTTTGTTGATCATTTGATTTTCTCCACATTTCTTTTTAAGATTCTTAGAACTTCATTGGGATGACGAGACGCCAATAGACCTAAACAACTAATAACATACTTTTGATCAAGATAAGCTTCTATTTTATCTGGAAGCAAGATCTCAGGAGTCTTAGGATTCCTTAAGACTTTATTTAAGATACGCTTAGGATCTTTAGAATGAATCAAGGGGCCTCCTATACCTATAACTTTTGATACATCTCGTAGATCTTTACCTGATTGATAGGTACTGATTCCCATAGGAGAATACGAGATCTCTAATCGACCCGCATGTCTTTCACAAGCGATCTGAGTACACCACGAAGCTAAGACACTATCCAGTTCTGGATCATTACTTGAATAGAGATCTCTCTTTATAGATTCTAAATAAGCATTCATCAACTCATTATTCTCAATCTCATTTTTCATGAGTTCAGAAACATTATGAGCAGAGAATCTAACCCCAAGATCTCCTTCTACGCTTCGTTTATCTAACGGTTCTTGAAGTCCTTTATAGCCCGCATTATCTTTTAAGATGAAGGTCTTATTGATACTGTAGACATCGGTCGTTGCGCCTCCAATATCAATGGCCATAAGATCGCCTATTCCTTCTTCAGTTTTAGTACCCTTCGAAAATAGAATCAAAGCTTCAAGCACACTTGAAGGTGTAGGTAGTATAAGCTCATCAAGCACTTCAGCCATTTTAGATAAGCCTTTGGCTTTGATGATGGACTTTAGAAATAGATCACGAATCAAACTTCGGCATTCATCAACTTGTAGGACGCCATAAGTAGGCATTACGTTTTCACAACACAATAATTCACAGTTTTCGTTTTTAAAGATAGCTTTTATCTCATCTTGAACGGCTTTGTTTCCTGCGTAGATGATTGGGAAACTTGGATGAAGCGATGCGATCTGTTTCGCATTATGAAGCACCACTTCTGTGTTTCCCCCATCCGTTCCTCCACTTAAAAGAAGGATATCTGCTTGAGCACTGTTTATTTCATCCAATTCTTTTTGATTGAGTTGAAAGGCATAAGCATGGATCACTTTCGCCCCTGCGCTATAACAGGCTAAAGTCGCAGCTTTTAAGGTAAGATCTGGTACTAAACCTACGGCGATCATTTTAAGACCACCTTTAGCGGAACTACACATCAGAGTCTGATCGATGTGGACCTTATCCAAGACATCTCTCATCTTAGCTTTGACCTTTTCGATCCCTAGTGAAATGTCTGTAGATGAGGTGGTCATATCGTTGGCGACGGCCAATATGGTTTCGCTTTTAGTATCGACGATCAAGCCTTTCGTATAGGTTGATCCCACATCAAAAAGAAGATAGATCGGCATTCTATTTTCCTAGACCTAGATCTGCTTTTAAGTCTTCAATACCTGAAGCGATATCGCTTCCAGGAGGATAGACTCGATGAAATCCCATCGCTTTGAATTTCGCTTCTACTGGAGCGAATTCGCTTTTACCGATGACAAGATTACCTCCAACATACAGCAAAACATTATTAAGACCTGCTTCTTTACAATAGTCCCCAAAACCTCGGCAATCCAATTCACCTTGACCATATAGACTAGAGACAAAGATGGCACTCGCTTTGGTTTCAATGGCTGCATCGACGAATTCTTTTTGAGAGACCATGACTCCTAAATTGACCACATTAAAATCAGCTTGTCTTAATGCATAATCGATGATGCGATTACCTACCGCATGAACATCAGCTCCGATAACCCCTATGACGACTGTAGTGTTTCCCATATGTGCTCCTTAATCTCCAAAGTGATTGATCTTATGTATGTCTTTGATTTGTTCTTCAGAAACCATCCCTACCAATTCATAGGTCTGTTTAACTGGATCATAGACATAATCATCTAAAAGATGGAAATTTTCGATCTGTTTTGTATGATTCATATGTGTTCTAGGACCTGTACAGTATTGAATGATGTCTTCACCGATCTTGATATGAGTTGGATCTAAATAAGTAATGATGAGATCCATTGAGATCAAGCTTTTGACTTTCTTTTCTAAGACAGACAAAGATACTCGTGGTTTTTTATTGAAGGATAAGATGAAGCCGTGTTTAACGTCCCCATGACCATCACAAATCAATCCATATTCGCTCTCAAGGATATGAACCAAGAGGTCTTCAGCGCTGTGTGCCATACGACGATATAGGAGGCTCTTGTAGACTGTTTTCTTGATGTCTTCTGGTTCTGGGCCAAATAAATTAGGTCTTACGACGATGACTTCTTCTCCTATCCCAATCAATAGATCTCCATTGATACCTAACTGTTCATAGATTGAATCAAAATGTTCAACGATGACTCTTTTCTTATCATTTAAAGCACTTTTGATTGCATCAACGAGTTCATAGGCTTGTGTAAATGCCAATTCAAAACGTAGATCGATATGATAAGAATGGGCAATAAAGCGATTCTTAGCATAATCACGCATTAAAGGTGAAGGACGTGTATTGATCCCATCATCATCGTTGGTGAGTTCTAATCCAGGAAACATCCCTTTGATAAGTAAGGATTTACCGCTACCTGCATCTCCGATGATCCCAATAAGTTTATCATTAGGTAAAAGATATTTCTGTGAGATCTGATTGCCTAGATTCTGCATTCTTGTACTGCCTCTAGGGGCAAAGTAAGTCGCATATCTTAATTGTTCAATACTAAGACTCATATGTTTTCTCCTTTAGATAAGAACCTTATAAGCTAAAAACAAGATGCTGAGATCTTGTTTCTAAAATTTCTATCATCTGACTTCAGGTGCACGATTTTCATCAATGAAAGGTACTCCTTACCTATCTTTAGTATACCATTACACAAGCTGAGTTCTTTATTCATTAAGCACGAAAAAGTCTATTATTTTCTAGCGATACCTGTCTGAGTCGCAACTTTCTTCACTTCTAAAGCGACCACTTCAGAAACACGAGGATCAAAGACAGATGGGATGATATAGTCAAATCTCAGTTCTTCTTCTTTGATTAAGGAAGCTAATCCATAAGCTGCAGCGAGCTTCATCTCTTCTGTGATCTGGGTCGCTCTACAATCAAGTGCTCCTCTAAATAGTCCAGGAAAAACCAAGACATTATTGATTTGATTAGGAAGATCTGATCGACCAGTAGCAATGATTCGAGCCCCACCTTTAAGCGCATCTTCATAAGAAATCTCAGGTTCAGGATTCGCCAAGGCGAAAACGATGGGATCTTTACCCATAGTTTGGATCATTTCAGATGTCACCAATCGAGGTGCAGATACTCCGATAAAGACATCCGCATCGATCAAAGCTTCTTTTAAACTGTAATGATGATTATGTGGATTGATGAACTCAAGGAGTTCCTTAGATAAGAAATCATAAGCATCCATATCATCATGGTTTAAGATACCTGATTTTGAAAACCCAAGAATGTTTTTAACACCTAATCGTTTCAGCATAAACATGATGGAACTTCCTGCGGCACCAGCCCCACTGACCACAACTTTAAGATTTTTGAATTCCTTCTTAAGTAATTTGAGTGAATTGATCAAACCTGCCGCAACTACGATCGCTGTCCCATGTTGATCATCATGAAAAACAGGGATATCTAGAACTTTCTTTAGTTCTCTTTCAATGGTTACACAACGAGGTGCAGATATATCTTCTAGATTGAAACCTCCAAATGAAGGCGCTAGTGCTTTACATATGGCGATGATCTCGTCAGGATCTTTGGTATCTAAGGCAATAGGTACTGCATCAATGTTCGCAAAGGCTTTAAACAAGGCGCATTTGCCTTCCATGACAGGTAAAGAAGCTTTAGGTCCAATATCACCTAAACCTAAAACAGCGCTCCCATCGGTAATGACAGCGACGGAGTTCCCTTTCCATGTATAGGTATAGACCTCTTCAGGATTCTGTGCGATGATGCGACATGGTTCAGCGACACCAGGTGTATAGGCTAAACTGAGATCTTCTTTTGTCTTAAGATCACACTTTAACTCTACACTGAGTTTACCTTTCCATTGTTTATGGGCAGCTAATGATTTTTCATATATGTTAGACATCATTTTCCTCCAAGGATCTATTTTCTATACTTGGCTTGTTCAATCGTATATAAATCATTCCCATAGGCATCGATCACCACGATTGCTGGGAAATCTTTGATCCAGAATCTTTGGATGGCTTCAGTGCCTAAGTCTTCATAAGCCAATATTTCGCTTTTTATAATACTCTTGGAGATGGTCGCACCTAAGCCTCCAATGGCTGCAAAATAAACTGCCTTGTTTCTAATGATGGCTTGGATGACCTCATGACTACGATCACCTTTCCCAATCATGCCTTTTAAACCTTGATCTAGCAAAGCAGGTGTAAATTTATCCATCCTATAACTTGAGGTAGGTCCTGCTGATCCTACTGCGAATCCAGGTTTCGCAGGAGCTGGTCCTACATAATAAATGACTTCTCCTACAATATTGACAGGTAAAGGTTCTTTGTTTTGAAGGCACTGAGATAGACGTTCATGAGCGGCATCTCGTGCAGTAATCAAGGTACCACTTAAGTAAACAGAGTCTCCTGCTTTTAAAGATAAGGCTGTTTTTTCATCTAGAGGTAGATTAACTTTAATGTCGATCATAAGAGCCCCTTTCAAAGGATCGCTGAAGCATGCCTAGAGGCATGACAGCTGATGTTGATGGCGACAGGTATGGATGCGATATGCGTAGGATAAAATTCGATGTTTATCGATAAAGCAGTGGTCGTTCCACCTAAACCTGCAGGTCCTATACCCAGATCATTGATGCTTAAAATAAGTTCTCGTTCTAATTGTGCGTATTTAGGATGTGGATTTGGATTTCCTACACCTCTTAGCACAGCTTCTTTTGCGATAAGCGCTGCTTTCTCAAAAGTACCACCAATCCCAACACCTACGATCATAGGAGGACAGGCATTGGGTCCAGCTTTTTCTACAGTTTCTAAAATAAAACGTTTAACGCCTTCTAAACCTACAGAAGGAGGAAACATTTTAATTGAACTCATATTTTCACTTCCAAATCCTTTAGGCATGACTTCTATTTTGATTTTATTTCCTTTAACGATGGAAGTATGAATAACCGCAGGGGTATTATCTTGCGTATTAGAACGATCAAAAAGCGGGTCCTTGACCACGGATTTTCTTAGGTAACCATCTTTATAGGCTTCTCTTACGCCTTCATGTATGGCTTCATTATAGTCACCATCTACAATCATTACTTCTTGACCTATTTCAACAAAGACAACCGTCATTCCTGTATCTTGACAAATCGCGAGTCGTTCAAACTTTGCGTACTTATCATTATCGATGATCTGTTGAATTACGGTTTGTCCAATGGGTGATTTCTCATCCATTAGTGTTTTATTTAACGCATCGATCATGGGTTCCCCAATCTCATAATTCGCTTTTAAACATAGTTCTTTGACAGTCTTGGTGATCAATGATGCGGATAAGGTTCTCATTTTAACTCCTTTCAATCAACTTCTTTGTCTTAATTCTATCATAAGGGGCTAGTGTTTTCCCTTAATCCTAGTGGGTATAAAAAAGACAGCTCTGTGTCTTTTAGTCTTTTACCTGTATTCCCAACAATCTAACTAAACTTAATGCCTGAAGTGGATCCACTGTTAAACCTTTTAGGAGTTGAGGACTTAATCTAAGCCCATTGATATTACAACCAGAAAGATCCATCTTAGTAAGTGAGGTTTCTGTAAAATCCGCCTGTGTAAAATCAACTTGGATGGTCTTAAAATCGCTTTGTCTACAGGATTGAAATGCACCTTCAGTGAAATTACTTTCTGTCATCTTTACATTCTCAAACGTACTTTCACTAAAGTCTGTGATCGAAAATTGAGACTTTATAAACTCAGTATATTTAAACTTAGATTTTCTAAAGATACTTCCTGTCCCTTTACATTGATCAAATCGTACCCGATGAAATAAACTTTGGCTTAATTCTACATTCGATAGATCACAATTGATGAAATGACAATCTATGAATTTCACCTTCTTAAGATCTCCACTAAATCGTACTCGATTAAACTGACATCCATTGAATTCTTCTACAAATCTAGCCTCGAAAGATGGTTCATTGAAGATAAAATCTCGATACTTCCCATCGTCTGGTTTTATTGATGTATACTCCGTCATCTCCAAGGAGAATATTGGCTCAAAAGGATTTTGTTTAGACATAAGAAGCTCCTTTCATACCCTGAATTTACCCTAATACTTTACCATGACACTCTTATAAAGTCATTGATTCATAGGAAATACATTCTCGACTTGTTTCAATTCATAAGACTTAAGTTTATAATTAAAAACGAAATGACCATAAACAGGAGCACCACAATCATATGAAAACAAGAACAAACATCAAGAATCAAGAATCTTTATCCATATTAGGTTTTGGGGCGATGAGACTCCCTAAAATTGGTAAAGTCATCGATGAAGAAGCTTCAGAGAAAATGATCATTTCCGCGATCGAAAGAGGCGTAAACTATTTCGATACTGCTTATGTGTATCAAAACGGTACAAGTGAGATCGTCTTGGGCAAGATATTAGCCAAAGGCTATCGTGATAGAGTCAATATCGCCACCAAGATGCCTCCGTTTATGATTCGCAAAACTACTGATTTTGATAAGATCTTCAATACACAACTTCAAAGACTACAAACTGATCGGATCGATTATTATTTGATCCATATGTTGATGGATGTTTCTACATGGGATAGATTAAAAGGCTTAGGTATCCTAGAATGGATCTCTGAGAAAAAGAAAAGTGGACAGATTCGTAATTTAGGTTTCTCTTTTCATGGAACTCAACAAGAATTCTTAAAGATCATCGATGCTTATGATTGGGATTTCACTCAGATCCAATATAACTTTATCGATGAATTCAATCAAGCAGGTAAAACTGGTTTATTGTATGCGGCCAGTAAAGGCATTCCTGTCATCATTATGGAGCCTTTAAGAGGAGGCAAGATCGTTTTTGGATTGCCTAAAGAAGTCGATAAGATCTGGAAAGAGATGACTCCAGAAAGATCTGTCGTAGAATGGGCTTTACGTTGGGTATGGAATCATCCACAAGTCTTACTACTGCTTTCTGGTATGTCTACACAAGAACAAGTCGATGACAATATCCGTATCGCTAATATCGCAGAAGCAAATACCTTAACGAATCAAGAATTAGCGCTTATCGATAAAGCACGAGAAATCATACGAGAAAAAACGAAAGTGCCTTGTACTGCCTGTGGTTATTGTATGCCTTGTCCTCATGGGGTAGATATCCCTGCTGTATTTGCAGCCTATAATGATAAATATCTCAACAGTAAAGGCTTCAGTGCTATGTTTACCTATATGCAAAATACTGGTGCGATGACTAAACATCCTGCTTATGGATCACTGTGTCAAAGTTGCCATGCTTGCGAGCCTCATTGTCCGCAAAGCATACAAATAAGCGATCGTATGAAAGATGTGAAAGATGATCTAGAAGGTCCCTTCTTCAAACCTATTGCCTATTTAGGCAGTAAGTTTATGGGTTAAGTTACTTCATTAAATTACTGTTACCAAAAAAAACAAGAAGCAAAGGCTTCTTGTTTTAGTTTAAGTCAAAATCTCTTTTGAATGCTTCAATAGCTTCGTTGAAACACCTATGAATTAGAATGTGATTGGATGTTAAGCTACCCACTAGATAAGAATTGAATCCTACTGGACATTCAACACCACTGGCCTGATTACGTGGTAATCTCAAATCGAAGAATATAGGATAGATCTTAATGTCTTTACCCTGACGAAACTTTTCTATAGCCATTCCTAATTCAACCATGGTTCCTGTATCTCCACTAGCTAATTCAAAGAAAAATATGTTGGCGAGATCGACATGTTTAGCGTCTTCGTTGAAGATTTCTTTTGAAGTCAATACTTTTGTGTTGTCAAAAGGAAGATCGATGGGATTGGCGACAAAGAATTCTTTATGGTTTCCTTTTAGAGCCCATAAAGCTTTTCCTTCTTCTTTACGTTGTTTGATTTCAGCTTCTGAAAATATAGGACCTGCGTTATAGATATAGATCATATTTCTCCTTTAGTTGGATTTATTGATGGTTATGGAATATGATCCAATACCACGATATCTATGAGTAATAGGATCAAAATCCTCATCCCCATTATAGGTAAATACGGTTAGAATTATTGGACTGACGATGTCTTTGGTTCCTGCACACCCATGAAGTTTAATAGAGGTTATAACTGTCTTTTCGGTAATTTGTTTCTCTAATAGATGACTATACCAATGGTTTAGAGGTTGATTGACATCATCATAGATATACACTTCAATGAGACCAAATATAGGCGCTGTATCTTTCGGCGATAAAATCATCTGATCGATCTTTTCTCCTGAGCTTAAAGTAAAACTCAATTCATAGCCTAATTTATAATCAGCACTTCCTTCTATCGCATCCCAATAAGTTGGCCATACTTTTTGAAAGTAACCTGATGGAAGTTTTTCTTCACGTGATGCAAAAGCTGAATATACCCCTACATCTACTTCATTCTTAAAGATCCCACTCGTTTCACTTAATAATACGCGCGTTTCATCATTGTATATACCGATGGTGATTGGATTATTATCTTGATAGGGTGGTTCTTGAACCTCGACTTCAAAGCTCACTTTTAGGTCTCCCATTCTAACGATCTCAACCAGATAGGTTCCAATATTACCAAAATCAACATTATCACTCATAACAAAGCTAGGGTCTCCATCAATTAAACTCAGAGGGATTTCCGCTGTTTCATTATTGCTATAAGTAAACAAAAGATATCCACCACTTAAATCAAGTTGAGTATCTTGATCAACGATATAGATGAGTTTAGTTGGTTGATGAAGTAGTTCCATTTTAACAAGCGTTTTAGGTGTCTCTTTACAGGAACTTAATCCTAATAGCGAGATGACCAATAGTATCGAGATGATGATTCTTTTCATATCTGCCTCACTCCAATTGAGATGGATCTTACTCCCCTATTGTGCCATAAAAAGATAGACTTATCTACCCTACATAAATATCAAAATCATAGATTTGTGTTTTACAAGTCAAGTTTAGTGAAAAAACAACCCATTACTTCACATAGATCTTTGAAACTACTTTATACACTTTATCACTATTCCCACTCGTATAGGATTCATCTGTTAATACTGTGGTAGCACTTATTTCTATCGTCGTAGTTCCTTTTCCAATCGCTGTCACAATAAGCCCAGAAACAGATATGACATTATCGTTAGTGATGATTTTTATACTCTGATCTTTCCATCCAATAACCATTGAACCTCCGTCGTAGGGATAAATGAGTTCAACTTCAACTATCTCTCCAACAGAAAGAGGATATATTTTTTCAATCCTAAGTTTCTCTGGTGGATACTTTGGATCACAGCCAGAAAGTAGTAATGCAATTATGACAACACATGCATTAAGAATAGTTTTTCTTTTCATCTTTTCATCCCCATTTTTATGATAAGAATTTGTTTATGTACCGATTGTTCAATACGAATTCTAAATAAAGCGTTTTTGCTTATCTAGGAATATATCTACTAATATCGGATCAAAATGACTTCCTTTTTCAGCTTTAATCAATTCAACGGCTTTTGAATGAGAATAAGCTTCTTTATAAGGTCTCTGCGTAGTTAATGCATCATAGACATCACATAAGGCCATTATTCTAGCACTTAAAGGAATTGCTTCTCCTATCAATCCATCAGGATATCCTGTTCCATCATATCTTTCATGATGTGATCTTGCGATGTTTAAACCCATATTTATGAACTCATTCTGAGGATAGTTTATATGTATCTTCTCTAAGATATCACTGCCTATTAAGGTATGTGTTTTCATCAATTCAAATTCTGATTGATCTAGTTTTCCGTTTTTATTTAAGATCGTATCACTTATCCCAACTTTACCAATATCATGTAGAATACTTGCAACTTTTATGGTTTCTACATAAGCTCCTTTTGTAGTATTGTGTTCAAGATATACCTTTTCATCAAGGTTTTCCGCAATTATAGCGCAGTATTTACCTACATTCTCAGTATGTACTCCTGTATTATGATCTCTTGTTTCAACAAGTTTCGCTAATGCAAATACGATCTCTATGTTTATTTTAGCGATATCCTGTGTTTGTTTATGTATTTCATTTTTTAAATCAAGGTTGTACTCATTAATCTTCAAACTACTGATGAAGTTTTTTCTTTTAATTACTTCAAAATTGTAACTTCCAACCATTCCTATGATGTTGGCTCCAATAAAAAACATCGACGAATACGCTAAATCATTAGTTACAGTTCCTTGATAAATAATAAAACCAATGAAATATAAAATAAAATTAACCCATCCACCCATTGCAGCATGCGCAAAATCAAGGTTAATTAAAAGATATCCTGAAAAGTAGATCATAAACATCCCCCCATAGTAAATAAAATTATCAGGTTTTATGATCAACATGGCAGTTATCCCTGCCCCACCTAGAATAAAATTAAACATCATAATTCTTTGATTGATTTCAATGAATATTTTCCTATATGTTAAGAAGATGGTTACGAAAAACATAGGGATAACAATACAGAAACGAATAATGAGAAGCATTGTCAAATACTCTTTGAGAAGATAATAATCAGAGATAGAAAAGAGAGCATAAAGAAAGGAAAATACAAGAAGTATATTTCTTGTTTGTTTTATATCCAAATTAGTAAGATCTCGTTTGTACAACTTTTCAGTTTCAAGATCAAAACTATCTCTATGTAACATAAAAGGTAAACCCCCTCTTAATAAATATTCCTAAATATACTTGTACTTCTAGTATCTACATACTAACATTTATTATTAGTTAATAGCACATGTTCAAGATCAATATTGAATTAATAGTGTCAATAACCCTTGTTTTCAATTAAAACAGGTTATTTATAGAGCCCAATTATTCGTGATTTAGAAAACTCAAACAAAAATGTTCATAGTCTTGCTTATCAGTAATCCATATAATTACACTTATTTCATTTATACCAAGACGAGTATAAGCTTCAAGACGATGATTACCATCATTTATAACGAATGTATTCTCAACAAAATTCACTAAGATAGGAGGCATATCGTATTCTGATTTTATTACATTCATAAGATTTGAAACTCGCTTTTCAAATCCTTCTGCATTGACTCGCCATTTCATGTTTTCCTCAGGTCCACAACAACGTGAAAATAATGATAATGGCATTTTTTGTGGTCCAATAAAATATCGATCAGATAGTTTCAATCCATCAGAAAACTCTCTATTATTTCCATCCGTCAACAAATACTCATGAATCCAATCTTCTATTTTTCCATGATTGGCATAATCTTGAGCCGAAGATAAGGTATTTTTATAATCCATTATAAATAGCTCCTTTTTAAGTAAACGTTAATTAATGAAATTGTATCAGTTATTGATGTTTATAGCTCAAGTGTATATTTATACAATGCGTTTAATTCGTGATTAATATCTTACTATATCTTCAATAATAATCTAGCTATTGAATTTAACCACCATTCTAATCATAATTTCATCCTATATTGCATTTTATTCAATCTCGATCAGCTCTTCCCCTTGTATTCTATAAATATCATCCAAAGAGATCTTCGTTTTTACGATCGATAGTGTATGAAAAGCTATATCGATGTGGGACACTATGCCTTCCGTGGTTACATATGCATCTTTGTCATAATGTGTGACTTTGATCATCACACCTTTTTTAATTTGATTCATTTGAAAAGAAAGAAGATTGTTTTCTTCATCCGTGCGATCACGACGCACTTGGATAACACGGTTTCTTTCCCTGATTTCATCATAATAACCTTTCAGTGATGCGAAAGGTAGAAACTGTTTGGCTCTACTGGTTTTCTCATTCACTGTTGTGTCCTCCTACAAGTTTATTACGTTTACGTGCAGTAGCTTTTTCTTGATAACTCATTCCTTTGAGGACTGAATTTTTACCATAACGATTCTTGATTGAGATAACTGTTTCTTGAAGTTTCTTTTCTTTAGCATCGCTTTCAACATCATCAAACAAAGAGAAGGTTTCCATCGCATCATCATGAAGATTATTGAAGCTGATGTTGAGTCTACGGATTGGAGTGAATGTCTTTGTTGTTTCTCTATATAGATCTTCGATATGCCCAACTATCTTTTTATAAGAGTTGGTAAAATCTCCGAATTTGCGGGATCCTCCAGTAGATTTATCTGTTTCGCTCGCATAACCTACTGACATTGATACAGAATCGATCACAAGATGCTTTTCAACCAGATCTAAAGTCAATAGATCTACCATCTCTTTCATGACCAATAAGGCATCATCATACTTATAATCTTCAAACAGGATCTGCCCGTTTGAAAGCGAGGAACTCTTGGATTTATAATCATGAATCTCTTTGATCGTACAAGGCTCTATCCCATTAGCGTGATCAATTAGGTATTCCGCATTAATCCCAAATTCTTTATAAAGCACTTTTTCATCGATTTGGGTGATTCCATAGAGATCATAAGCTCCGTATTTTTCAAGTCGTGCGGCGATCCCATGACCTATGCCCCAGATGTCTGTGATCGGTTGGTGATTCCAAAGGGTCGTTTTGAAAGAGGCTTCATCTAGGATCCCGATATGATCATCAACGTGCTTAGCGGTGATGTCTAAAGCGACTTTAGCTAGAAAGAGATTAGATCCAATACCAGCAGTAGCCGTTACGCCTGTTTCTTTAAACACAGCTTGGGTTAGCATCTTTACCATTTCCTTAGCTGATTTATTATAGGGTTTTAAATAGGAGGTGATATCAAGAAAACACTCATCCACGGAATAGACATGGATATCATCAGGACTGATATACTTCAAATAAGTCGAATATATATTGGCAGAGACTTCCATATACCGTTTCATACGAGGCAATGCGGTAATATAGGAAACACTTTCTGGGATCTCATAGATGCGGCAACGATTACGGATTCCCAAAGCTTTCATGGCAGGCGTAATGGCCAAACAAATGGCACCATTTCCTCTGCTTGGATCAGCCACGACCAAATTGGTAGTCATTGGGTCAAGACCACGATCGACACATTCAACAGAGGCAAAAAAGCTCTTCATATCGATACACGTATAAGTCTTGTTTTCCATGGTTGTGACTCCTTTCATCCGTGATAAAATTATAACACTTAGAGACTAAGATTTATTGAAACGGGACACATCGAAGTAGAGTTGTCCTTAGACTTGGTCATTGATTATTTCTGGGGTTATTTGTGAATCTAAACAAAATAGATCACCTAAAAAGCACATTTTTTTACTACAAAACTACAAAAAAAGCACCTATTAAGGTGCTTAGAATGTATCCAATGGAGCGGATGATGAGAGTACTTCAATCACTCGCTAAGATACGATAAATTGCTTATCCGTGAGGAAATCTACACTTAATGAACAATAGATTTCCTAATATATCGCTCCGTTATTCTTATAAACTACCCTATAACTACCAATGAGTATCTAGTTAATTAAGAGATTAGATATGGCTCAATTTGTTTAGCTCACTAAAAGGTACGATATCCATTAATTTCTCTTCAAGAATTCTTCTCTCAATTTCAATGTCATAACTATTTTGGATCCGCAACCAATAACCAACATTTAATTCAAAATAAGTACATAAACGTAAATCTGTTTCCGGTGTAATAGAACGTTTGCCAGAGATAATCTGTCCTATACGTGTAGCTGAAACACCGATGTCTTTAGCAAGGCGATATTGTGTAATGTTTAATGGCTTTATGAAATCTTCAGATAATATTTCTCCAGGATGTATAGGCAGAATTTTTTTGATTGTCATTGATGGGTCCTCCTTAATGGTAATCACATATTTCAACAGATTCAGGTCCTTTTGTTTTCCAAACAAAGCAAATTCTAAATTGATCATTGATGCGGATGGAGTGTTGTCCCTCTCGATCACCTTTTAATGCCTCTAACTTATTGCCTGGCGGTACTTTTAGATCACTTAGTGTTGATGCTGCATCAAGTTGTATTAGTTTCCTTAATGCAATCCGCTCAAATGATTTAAATCTTTTGACAGACTGATAGTGAAATAGTTTTTCAGTGTCTTTATCTTTAAAGGAAATGATCATATCTATATGATATCGTAATACGATAGTATTGTAAAGTGATATTATACATTCCAATCAACAAATTAAGTTGAATGGTCCTATTCTGAACTCATACTCCTTTATCGAGATGTTTCTATAATAGTTGAACTATTCCATAAATTCAGTGATTGAAAAGCACATTAAAAAAGCCCTGAAACAGGGCTTAGATGAGTCAATGGAGCGGATGATGAGAATCGAACTCACGTAGTCAGCTTGGAAGGCTGAAGTTCTACCATTGAACTACATCCGCGGGTGGTAAATAATTGGTGACCCGGAAAGGACTCGAACCTTCGACCCACTGATTAAAAGTCAGTTGCTCTACCACCTGAGCTACCGGGTCACATATTTGGCTGGGGTACCTGGATTCGGACCAGGGAGATGCCAGAGTCAAAGTCTGGTGCCTTACCGCTTGGCTATACCCCAAGATAATGGTGGGGAGAGACGGATTCGAACCGCCGAACTCGTAGAGAATTGATTTACAGTCAACCGCGTTTAGCCACTTCGCTATCTCCCCAGGTAATAAAGCCAATGGTGCCGACCACAGGACTTGAACCCGCAACCTACTGATTACAAATCAGTTGCTCTACCAATTGAGCTAGGTCGGCACATGTATGGTGGAGGCTGAGGGGCTCGAACCCCCGACCCTCTGCTTGTAAGGCAGACGCTCTCCCAGCTGAGCTAAGCCTCCGGGACCATCTAAGTGCCTTATAACTATATCATAAGCGGTGTTTTATAGTCAATAAAAAACTCGGGTTTATTTATTTAAAGGAAGTCTGATGATATAATAGTTAAAGTCAGAGGTAAACCTATGCTTAAAGTCTTCAATACACGCGCTTTAACCTCCAATCAAAGGTTCTCAAGAGCTTTGATGGTTGGTATCCCTGCTGCTTTAGGGGCAGCTATCCTTTATGGAATCATCAGTCCAGCGATCCGTTTTGAATTCTCCGTCGTTTATGTGGGGATAGGATGGGGCTTAGGATGGCTCATTCAAAAATACGGACGAGGTGTTCAACCTAAGTTTTCGATCTTAGCTGCAGTCTTAGCGGCTTTGTGTTTTGTCTTAGGAGATCTGATCAGTGTCGTTGGTGTTGGGATCTTATTTCAACCCTTGGTATTGATCCAAATGCTCTTTCTAAATCTACCTGCCTATCTTCAAACCAATGCCAGTGTCTTATTGGGAACGGCTTTTAGAGTGTTGGGTGTCTATATGGCTTATACCAACGCTAGGATCGTTTAATGCGTTTCTATCGTGAGACATGGGCAGATGTTGATCTGGATGCTTTAGAATACAACATCCATTCCCTTCAAAACCATCATAAGAAAGATCTTATCGCCATCATCAAGGCCAACGCCTATGGTCATGGGGATGATATGATCGCTAAAAAAGCTTTAGCTTGTGGGGCTAAGATCTTAGCTGTGTCTTCACTTGATGAAGCTTTATCTTTACGCTATAAACATGTAGAAGGTCCACTCTTAGTCTTAGGTCATATCGCACCTAAAGACATCCATGTGGCCATAGAAGAAGAAATCATCGCGACAGTAACTTCATACGCTTGGGCTAAAGACATTCTCAATGAGAACTGTGAAGGCTTGGTGGTTCATTTAAAAGTCGATACAGGAATGAATCGTATGGGACTTAAGAATATGACTGAGATCGAAGAAGTTCTCTCTGATTTTGAAGAAGCAGGCATCTTAGTCGAAGGTCTCTATACCCATTTCGCCAGTAGTGATGATCCTAAAGAAATCCAAACCTATAAACAATATGTCCTCTTCGAAAGCATATATAGACAACTTGATCGTCCCTTTAAATGGGTCCACGCTTCAAACAGCGATGCTTCCCTTCATTTTGATACACCTATATGTAATGCGGTAAGAATAGGATTGGCTTTGTTTGGTTATGCTTCTTTCGATTATGATCTAAAAGTCGTCATGACTTTAAAAACCAAATTGGTCAATGTAAAGACAATCGAAAAAGGTGAAACTGTAAGTTATGGGGCAACCTATACAGCACCTCAAAAAGAAATCATCGCAACGATCCCTATTGGATATGCGGATGGATGGAATCGTAAACATCAGGGTCACTTCGCTAAGATCGGTAATGTTGAATGTGAATACATCGGTCGAATCTGTATGGATCAATGTATGATCCGTTTAGATAAAGTCTATTCAGAAGGAACCTTGGTTGAACTCTTAGGCAATCATGTCAGTATATATCCTATGGCGAAACACTTAGAAACCATCCCCTATGAGATATTGACCCAACTTAGTGATCGTATACCTAAGGTCTATTTCGAAAAAGGCAAGATCGTAACTACGATAAATCCTAGACTCATTAAAAAAGAAGATTGAAAATCTTCTTTTATTTTTGGGTAGTTATCTCAACGAGTTCATTTTCGATCGTTAAGGTTATGGTTCCTGAAACATCGGTTCTATATAAATTAGTCTGATGATCTAAATAACGCTGGATCACATCCTCATCAGGAAGCCCATAAGTGTTATCTGTCCCTACTGAGATGATTCCGTATTGTGGACTTACCAATGAGACAAAAGCTTCACTGGAAGAGGTTCTAGAGCCATGATGACCTATTCCTAAGATATCCGCATCTAGATCATAACCATAATCGATAAGTAAGCTCTCTGATTCTTTATCCGCATCACCCATCAGTAAGATCACTTGATTCTCATACGTCATCCTAAAGACCAAAGATAGGTTATTTTGATCATCTAGAAATGGTGATAAAGGTCCTATAATTTCAAAAGATGTAGATCCAAAGCTAAAACTAAGCGGTCCTTTAAAATCATAACGAGACACATTCGCATTTTCCGCATCTACAGCACTTATCAGATTCCTATAGGTCGCTGTCGTATAGGTCGCATCAGGCAAGATAACATTTTCAACGATGAAGCTTTCTATGACTACATCAAGACCTCCAATATGGTCTTCGTGATAATGGGTCGCAATGACATATTCTAAATCATCTACCCCTAGATCTGATAAGGTCGCTTCGATGAGGCTCGCATCAGCATTGTTTCCCCCATCGATCAAAAGATCATTGTCTTGATCATCTTGGATCAAGATCGATAAAGCTTGACCTACATCGATAAAGGTAATCGTAAGTTTTCCTGTACTTATGACAGGTTTAGAATTTGCGTCTAGTGGATCACTGCCTTTTAAGATCTCTACAGTATCTAATATCCCATCATTATCATCATCGAGATCCAGTTGATCTGGACTTAAGTCATGATCATGATCTACTGGGATACTGAGCTCACTTAAGGGATCACTTGAACATGTGATTTCGATCTTATCTGAATAATGATCCCCATCATCATCGATGTCTAAGGTATCTTCTATCCCATCGTGATCTGTATCGATCACAGGTGGTGTCAAGGCAAGCGTTACGCCTAAGGAAACCGATAAAAAGATAACGACCGCA
>Ga0247840_10004811_pt1 | contig 20941 bp, 13 predicted proteins | sample LaCruzMarch2015__FD_192404 | JGI IMG/M metagenome (GOLD analysis project Ga0247840, IMG submission 192404) | Freshwater microbial communities from meromictic Lake La Cruz, Castile-La Mancha, Spain - LaCruzMarch2015_17m | ecosystem: Environmental > Aquatic > Freshwater > Lake | place: Spain... | reverse complement strand
CAACCTTGAGTCCGGCGGCGGGCGCGCCGTACAGGAAGCGCGCCGTGATCGGCAGGCTCGCCAGGGCGCGCGGGTCGAGCCCGGCACCTGGGGCCTGGAGCGCAAAATCCAGCCGCTCGGGCTGGAAGTCTTCCACCAGGAAGGTCGTCTGTGCCAGCGGCTCGCCCTTGGGATCGGCATAGGCCAGCGCGCGCCAGGTGCCGCGCTGCGCGGACCCGGTGAGCACCAGATCCGCCTGATGACCGCCGAGGCCGGTGTCCTCTACCTGCATCCGCTCGCGCTCCACCCCGTCGGGGCGGCGAATCACCAACGTCAACGGCACGCCGGCGACCGCCCGCGCCTGCGGGTCGCGCACCAGGGCGGTCAGATGCACCGTCTCGCCGGGCCGATAGACGCCGCGTTCGGCCGTCAGGAAAAGATCCAGCGGCTTGGGCGCGGGGCGGCCCTCGACGCCACGGTCGGAAAGGTCGAATGGATTGCGGGTCAGATCCAGGAAGCCGTAGTCACCATCGGCCGCCTCGGCGGTCACCAGCACCGGCGCATTGCCGCCGCTGCCGCGCAGCAGACCGGGTTCGAAGCGGGCGTAACCGGCGCTGTCGGTGGCGGCCGTTCCCAGCACCTCGTTGTTGCGGGCGACCAGCCGCAGCTTCACCCCGGCAACCGGGGCCGCGCTGGAGAGTGACCGCACCAGGGTGTGCAGTCCGTCGTTGCCGGTCAGCGTGGTCAGACCCAGATCGGACACCACGAACCACTGGGTGGCGACCGCTGACGAACACCCCTCCTCACACGACTGACTTTGCCCGGGGGTCAGGAGGCGGGCGGGTTTGGCGGTCAGTGCGTAGACACCGGGTTTGAGATCCGGCACCAGGGCACCGACCGGAATGGCCGTGGTGACCTCCTGGTTCAACTGACCCTGGACCTCGACAGTACCGGTCCAGATCTCCGCACCGCTCTGATCCGCGATCTGCTCGGATTGATAGGGTTCGAGTTGTTTGAGAAAGGGCCCATCCCCCAACGCCGACGCGATGGAGCGGTCGCCGATACGGTAGACCTTGGCTTCCAACCGGTCGGCATTCACCGAGACCACCGGGATCGCGGCCTCGCCGCCCTTGGGCAGCACATAGGCGCGGCCCGCGAAGCGCGCCGCGGGGGAACGGTCGCCGACCTTGATGTCCAGGTCGACCGTCTGCTGGAGCGTCTCACCCGTAGTCGCGGGCAGACCTTGCCGCACCTGGACGGCATAGCGCCCCCCGTGGCTCACACCGTCGACACAGATCTGACGCTCCTCGACCTCCACCGCGAGGCCCTGGCCGTCCGGGACCTTCACGAAATCCGCCAGATCGGGCTTGCGCCGCTCCAGCGCCTCAGAGAATTCGATGCAGACGCGCGGCGTGGCGCTCTCCGCATCCACTCGATGATTGGTGATACGGAACCCGTGATCGGCCCGGAGCTTGTCCAGATCCTTGCGCACCACCGGGTCCTCCTGCACGGCCAGGGCGGCGGTCAAGGCGCCCATGGCCGGACGCCACAGCTCGCGAACCTGGAGGGCGCGCCCCAGGGCCAGCAGCGACTGAACCCGCTGGGCCTCGTTCGTGGCCGTGAGATAGGCATTGACCGCAGCGGCACTGGCCTGCGCCTTGCGCTGTTGCCGCAGGTTCCAGTCGTCGGGCTGTGCGGCAGCCAGTGTCTCGGACAGGCCGACCCACAGTGTCGGGTCGTCCGGTGCCAGGCGCACCGCCGCCGCGGCGAGACTCACCGCCGGCTCGCCGTTGCCCGTCCCACGGGCGGCGCGCAGGGCCGCCGCCAATTCAGGCAAGCCCTGATCTTTCAGCGTCTTCAAGGCATCCGGCGCCATCAGACCGGTGAGACCCTGAGCCAGTTTGCCGGCCGCGGCCAGGGTATCCGCCGGGAGGAACCCCAGATCGGCGGCGCGACGCTCGGCCAGGCTGGCGCCTGCCCCATCCACCACCCGTCCGGAGATGGCCCCGACGAAGGTCCGCAGATCGCGGAACTGATCCTTGAGAAAACACCAGCGCGCCTTGGTGTTATAGGTGAACGCGCGGCAATTGGCCGTCGTGAGACAGGCCGTCTCGCAGGCCGCCAGATCCACGTCTTTCAGTACCTGGATATCGCGGCCGTAATAGTCCGCGTCCTCGATCACCAGCAACTGACGGGCGGGCGCCGGGGCCGCCAGTGTCCAGGCGGGCACCAGTGCGGCCAACAGCAGCCAGAGCGGGAATGACAGCAGAACACGCGGCGAGAACCGAAGGCCGGACATGAAACAACTCCTGTCGAGTGGTGAGCGCGCCTGATCAGTATAGAACCTGTCGCCCGCGCGGGCACGCACGGCTTGAAGGATCTAGGTCAAATGGCCAAAGTCTAGAGGTAGTCCTGTGATCTGTAGGAGAGGCTCCGCAACATTGACAGGAAAAAATAGAAAACTCGATTGGTTACTGCTTCCTGCACCCTGCGCGGACTCGTAGATTGCAGCACTATCCCTTGCTTACCGCGTCAAACCCCCCGACTTCTGGCCGAATCCCTCCGTACGAACGTCGCCCGGGCACGAATATTGGCCGGGGTTGCGTTTAAGCCCCGATCCGTTATTATCCGCGCGCCGCGCTCGGTCAAAACGGGAGCGCGGCTGTGTCGTCGTATGACACGGGCCGTGAGCCGTTCCCCCAAGCACCGGCTGCGGTGGACACGATCTGCCCTTCCAACAAAGTGCAGACGAATAACAAGAAGTAAGCACAACCAAAAAATGAGAGAGGGAAGGAGTGATGAGATCCAACTCGAAGTCAACACACAGTTCAAGATGGCGGCCGGGTTTGATCCTGAGCGCCCTTGCACTCGTCGGCATCGTCCGCATAGCGGCAGCAGCGGCACCGCCCGTCCAGTTTTTCTATGCACCCTTCCCGGAAGACCAGCTCTTGGCTGGACTCCAAGCGATCGAGTCGGGCGGTCCGGACGTCGACCCGGTTGCGCCGATGCAGACCTACATATCGTTGGCGGCGATCGCCGACGGGACCATCATCTACTATGACCATTGGGAGGACGGCTACGAAGCCGACATCGACGCGCCGACGCAGTCGACCACCAAGATCTGGGGTGACGGCAACAGCGCCAACGGCTTTCCGCCCGGCGTCCCCTCGGACCTGATCAATGCGGGTACGGTTGTTGTCATGAACAACCCCGTGCCGCTGCCGCGGAACCCAACCGAGATCCTGTTCGACGGTCGCGACAAGATCGCCGCGTCCAAGACCATCTCGATGACCAAGACCGGCTGGGCCTCAGGCTCCAACACCCTGCTCGCCGGCAGCGTGGAGATGTTCGACACGGACAACTGGGGGATCGATTACATCGTCCCGGTCGGCGAGGATATTCCTTCGTCGACCGGCTACGAGATGTTCGAGTATACGGGCCTGGTGATCCTGGCCCGCGACGACGCTACGACCATCAACATCGACGCCGACGCGAATGGCGTCTTCGAAACCAGCCTGGTGCTGGCCGAGGGCCAGAGCCACCAGGTCAACGGCGGTGTGTCGGTCGGTGCCCGCGTGACCTCCGACAAGCCGGTGCAAGTGGACCTGCTGACCGGGGACATCGCATCCAGCTACGAGAGCCGCGACACCGCCCTGCTGCCGACCAATCTCTGGACCGGAAGCTATTACACCCCGGTCTCGACGACCAGCGATGGCGGAGGTATAGGAATCCCATCGACGGCGGTCTGGCTTTACAACCCTGCAGCCTCCGCGATCACCGTCGCCTACCAATATCGGTCCGGCGGGATCGTTCAAAGTTCCAGTACGTCCGTCCCGGCAGGCAGCTACACCAAGGTTATCCTGAACAACGGGACCGGATACCATTTCTTCACCGATGGCGGTCAGCCCTTCTACGCCTTCTCCACGACCGACTCCGGGAGCAGCTTTGCCGGTAACAACCAGACGTGGGACTGGAGCTACAGCCTGGTCCCGGATGATTCGCTCACGTCGCAGACCCAGATCGCCTTGGGGATCGGCCGTGACCCGACCTCCGCGGTCAACCCCGATGAAAACGGCAACCCGGTCTGGGTGACGCCGGTCGGAATCGGCGACAACACCACGGCGGTGACCGTCTACGTCGACTACAACGGCGATGGCGTCGGCGGTTCCACCGACATCAACAACAACCAGTACGACGCCACGGTCAGTCTCCGCGAATTGGAGCACGCGACCCTGTACGATCCCGACGGTGACCAGACCGGTATGATCGTCTACGTCCTGCCGGGCGAGAACGGGACCCCGCTGACCACCAAGCTTGCGGTCGCCTGGGGACAGGACCCGAGCGTTGCGAGCGGCCGCACACCCGGCATTGATGTCGGTACGGGCACCCCTCCAGTCCCCCTGTTCGAGGCCGGCAAGTCCGCCGTCCTCGTCGATGATGCGGACCAAGACGGCTTCATCAGCCCGGGCGATACCATCGAGTACGACGTTCGCATCGTCAACGTCAGCCGTGCCCCCGTTCCGAATCTCGTGCTGACCGACATGTTGCCGCCCGAGGTCTCATACCTCCCCGGCACCACCAAATTCAAGCAAACACCGGCCGGGTCCTTTGTCCCGGTCGCCGATGACCTGAGCGGAACGCCGTTCCCGCTGGACGAAGCCGGCTATGCCATCGCGCCGAGCCTGCCTGTGCGCGGGGAGTTCCAGTTGGTTTTCCGGTCGACCATCAAGGCCTTCGCGCAACTGAACGGCGCGTCCGCGATCATCAACACCGGCACGGTGAGGGACAGTACGACCGAGGCGGCGATTCGGGATGTGCAGCCGATATACGGCGCACTAGGTGACCTGGTTTGGAACGACATCAACGGTAACGGCCAGAAGGACGTCGATGAACCGGGCCTCGGGAACGTCCCTGTCTACATCGACGCGAACGGCAACAACGCATACGACCCCGGCGAGCGCGCCGACTTAACCGACACCAACGGCATCTACGCCTTTGGCGGTCTTCCGGCAGGCACCTATGTGGTGCGGGTCGTTACGACGACTCTGCCGCCGGGTGCAATCCAAACCTACGACCTGAACGGCGCCCTGGACAACGAGGCCGAGGTGCTCTTGGCCGGCGGTCAGAACCGCACCGACGTGGATTATGGATACCAGATTCCGGCCCCGGCGCTGCTCCTGGACAAGAGCACCACGACGCTCAACTACGACAACGTTGGCGACACCATCAGCTACAGCTATCTGGTGACCAACAGCGGCAACGTGCCGGTGACCACGCCCTATGCGGTGACCGACGATAAGGCCACCGTAACCTGTCCGCAGACGCCGACTTCGCTGAATCCCGGCGCCTCGCTCACCTGCACAGCGAGCTACGCCGTAACCCAGGCCGACCTCACGGCCGGCGCGGTGGTCAACACCGCAACCGCCAGTGCTGTCTTCAACGGCAACCCGGTTGTTTCCAACCAGGATCAAGTCAGCGTCCCGGCCATCCAGGGCCCGGCGCTGCTCCTGGACAAGAGCACCACGACGCCGAACTACGACGCAGTCGGCGACACCATCAGCTACAGCTACCTGGTGACCAACAGCGGCAACGTGCCGGTGGTCCCGACCTACGCGGTGATCGACGATAAGGCCACGGTGACCTGTCCGCAGACGCCGACTCCGCTGAACCCTGGAGCCTCGCTCACCTGTACGGCGAGCTATGTCGTCACGCAGGCCGACCTGAACGCCGGCGCGGTGCTCAACACCGCAACCGCCAGTGCCGTCTTCAACGGCAACACGGTTGTCTCCAACCAGGATCAAGTCAGCGTCCCGGCCGCCCAAGGCCCGGCGCTGACCCTGGATAAGAGCACCACGACGCCGAACTACGACGCGGTCGGCGACACCATCAGCTACAGCTACCTGGTGACCAATAGCGGCAACGTGCCGGTGACCACGCCCTATGCGGTGACCGACGATAAGGCCACCGTGACCTGTCCGCAGACGCCGACTCCGCTGGATCCCGGCGCCTCGATCACCTGTACGGCGAGCTATGTCGTCACGCAGGCTGACCTGAACGCCGGCGCGGTGCTCAACACCGCAACCGCCAGTGCCGTCTTCAACGGCAACACGGTTATCTCCAACGAGGATAAGGTGACGGTGCCGACCGCGAAGCTCGGGAGCGTCGGCGATATCCTGTACTACGACATCGACGGCGACGGCGTGCAGGGGCTCGACGAGCCGGGCGTGCCTGGGGTGACCCTGACCCTGACCCCGCCGATCGGCGTCGATCTGGGTAACGGCCCCGGTGTGGCGATTACCGGGCAAACAGGCCCCAACGGTGAGTACCTGTTTACCGGGCTCCCGGCGGGCGGCTATTCGGTCACCGTCGAGACAGGTTCGGGCAGTCCGGTCAACGGCTTCATCAACAGTGGTGATCCGGATGGCGGCAACGACAGCACTGTGGTGGTGACGCTGACGGAAGGCGAAAACAACCTGAGTCAGGACTTCGGTTACGAAGGCCTGGACCTTGGTGATGCGCCCGATAGCTACCTGACATTGTTGGCCAACGGCGGCCCCTCGCACTTCGCGATTGGCCCGACCTTGGGGACGGTGCGTGACCTTGATGCCAACGGTCAGCCGACCGTAGGTGCCGACGGGGACGACACGAACGGTGCCCCGAACGACGAGGACGGTGTCTCCGGCGGCCTCTCCTTCACCGAAGGCGACGATGCCGTCGTCACCATCGGTTATGTGAAGCCCGGGACCGCACCTGCGACCGTCTGCGGCTGGATGGATCTGGACGACAACGGTAGCTTCGAGGCGTCCGAGTTGGTCACCGGGACGGCTGCTTCAGCCTCGGGGACGGTCACGCTCAGCTTCGGGGCGGTCCCGACGACAGGCGCTGCGCGCGACACCTACGCGCGCTTACGGATCAGCACGGGTGGTGACCCGTCCGATTGCGCCCCAAGTGGCTTCGTGGCCAACGGCGAGGTCGAGGACTACCTGGTCGCGATCCGGGCGCAAGCTCCGGGCTCGATCGGCGACACCATCTACTATGACCTCAACGGCAACGGCCAGCAGGATACGGGTGAGCCGGGCGTGCCGGGCGTAACCGTGACCTTGGGTGGCGATACGACCGACACGGCGATAAGCGGTCCGGACGGGAAGTACCTGTTCAACGATCTGCCGGCCGGAAACTATACGGTCACGGTCGACACGAGTTCGGGCAGCCCCGTCAACAGTTTCACCAATACCGCTGATCCCGACGGTGGGTTCAACAGCACCTCCACCGTCGAGCTGGCCGCGGGCGAAGACAACCTGGATCAGAACTTTGGCTATGAAGGTCTGGACTTGGGAGACGCCCCTGACGGCTACGAGACACTACTCGGCACCGGCGGTCCATCGCACTTCGCGAGCGGACCCTACTTCGGCGCAGCGCGCGATGTAGAGACCGACGGCCAGCCGACTGCCGCCGCGAACGGCGACGATCTGATCGGCGTCGCGGACGACGAGGACGGTCTGATCGGCAGTCTCGCCTTCACCGAAGGGGCCAACGCCAGCGTGACGCTCAGCTACAACAACCCGATCGGTGGAAGCACGGCGCAAGTCTGCGGCTGGCTTGATTTGGACGGCAACGGGGCGTTCAATGCCAACGAATTGGAGTCCGCGATCGTTAACCCGGGTGCCGGTTCGGTCACGCTCGACTTCGGCACCGTGCCGGCGGCGGGCAATCGCACCAGCTATGCGCGTTTCCGAATCGGAACGCCTGCAACGACCGCGTGCAACCCAGGCGGTTTTGTGCCGAACGGTGAGGTCGAGGATTATGTGGTGGATATCACCGAGCAGCCCTTGGGCTCAATCGGCGACACCATCTACTTCGACTACAACGGAAATGGCCAGCAGGATCCGGGTGAGCCGGGTGTGCCGGGCGTGACCGTGACGCTGGGTGGAGACCTCGACAATACCGCTGTGACCGGACCGAACGGCGAGTATCTATTCACCGGTTTGCCGGCAGGGAGCTATACGGTCAGCGTCGATACCGGGACGGGTCCATTCGCCGGCTTCACCAACACCGGAGATCCCGACGGCGGCAACAACAGTATGTCTGCCGTGACGCTGGGTGTCGGCGAGGACATGCTGGCGCAGGACTTCGGGTACCGGGGACTGGACCTGGGTGATGCGCCGAACCGCTACGCGACACTACTTGCCGCCAATGGTCCGTCGCACTTCGCGGTGGGACCGACGCTCGGCAGCGTCAGGGATATGGAGGCCAACGGACAGCCGGGGGCCACGGCCACCGGCGACGATCTCGCCGGCTTGTCTGACGACGAAGACGCGGTCGCAAGTCCCTTGGCCTTCACCTCGGGTACGAACGCCAGCGTGACGCTCGCGTACGTCAATCCGGGGTCCGGCGATGCGACGCTGTGCGGCTGGTTAGACCTCAACGGCACCGGCGGATTCGAGGTGTCGGAGCTGCGCGTGCAGACGGTCCCGCCGGGCAGCAGCACAGTGGCGCTTAACTTCGGCACGGTGTCGGGGGGCGCGCGGTCGACCTACGCCCGTTTCCGGATCGCCAGCGCCTCGGGTTGCGCGCCGGTCAGCTTCGCAACGGACGGCGAGGTCGAGGACCACAAGGTGACGATCGCAGCGGCCGGCAAGACGCCGAAGATCGACATCCGCAAGCAGGCGGAGGGCCCCGACACTCGGACATTTGCGCCTGGGGCGACCGTGACCTTCAGCATCCAGGTCTTCAATCGGGGGACCGTCCCCTTGACCGGGGTCACCGTCACGGATCCACTGCTCGCGAGCTGTGCCCGGTCGATCGGGTCCCTGGCGGTCGGCCAAAGCCGGACCTTCTCATGCTCGACGGTCCTGAAGGACCAAACCAAGTTGTTCAAGGACACCTTCAGCGTGACGGCCTTCAACAACAACAACGGCACACATCCGTGGGCCGGTCCTTGGGTGGAGAACGACGTGGCCGGGAGTGGTCCGACGGCGGGCAACGTCTTGATCGGCAGCAATTACAAGCTCTGGTTCGACGACTACCCGAATACCGGGACGCAACCCAGTGCGCACCGCACCGCCGACCTGACGGGGGCAACGTCCGCGACCTTGAGTTTCACGTGGGAGACAAACTCCGGTGTAGATCCGGCGGACAAGGTCGTTGTGGAGGTCTCCAAGAACGGTGGGGCAAGCTATCGGGTGCTGAAGAGCTTCACCGGTTTCGCCGGGGCCAAAACCGGTACCGAGAGCCTCAACATCACGGGTGAGATCTCGTCGCAGACCACAATAAGGTTCCGCGTCGACTCCGGCTACGGAGAGGCGCAGGAGACCTTCAAGGTGGATGATGTCGCCATCAACGCCAAGTCGCCGGCGCAGGGCTTCACCAACGAGGCCTGTGCGAGCGGGACGGGGGCCGGGCAGCAGGTATCGGACTGTGATACCTCGACGGTCGTGCTGAAGCAGCCCTACTAACCGGGCAGTGAAGTCCCCGGTGCCGCCCGCCGAGACACGCTCGGCGGGTTGCATTGGGCCGGGAGATTGTCGGGCGATCCACCGATCTCATGATCGGTGGCCGCTCGCCCATCTCGTCGGTTGCTTGCCGACAGCTCCGGTGGTCGGCAACCCCATTTTTTTCGCCTCCCGAGCACGCAACTGATCCCGCTGGACGACGACGAGGCACTGCGGGACTTCTAGCCCAAGCTTAAAACCTCAGACTAACGCATGGCAGGCGAACATCTCAGGCCCCACTGAACTGCACGTTCTCGAACACCAGCGAGGGCGTCAGCAGCGCGGCATAGGGAAAGACGTCGTTACCCACCTCGACCAGGCTTGCGAAGAGTCCCGGCAGGCTGCCGGTGACGATCATGCCGACCACGGGCTCGGCGATCTCGCCGCCGCGGATGAGGTGGCCGTTGAGTCCCTGCGAGAACGCGCCCGTGGTCGGGTCGGCGTTGCCGCCGGCCCAGTCGGTAACCAGGATGCCGTCGCCGACCGCGCGCACCAGTTCGGCCAGACCGCGTGTGCCGGGCTGGACGATTTGATTGGAGGGCTCGCCGGTGGTGATGGGAAGCCGGGCCTTGGCGCCGTAATAGGTGTCGGCATAGACGGCCTGGGGGCGACCCTGTTCGACCAGCACCAGGCGGCGGGCCGCGATGCCCTCCCGGTCGTATGGGCGCGACGCCAGTCCGCGTGGGCGCAACGGGTCGTCGACGATGGTGAGCTTGTCGCTGAAAGCCGGGATTTCGATCAGCGCCGGCCAGAAGGACTGGCCCTGCTGGATGTTGGCCGCCGTGGCGGGCGCGAGCAGGTCCCGGATCAGCGTGATCGCCGCCCGCGACTCGACCACAGCATCGTGGTCTTGATCGTCGGCCCCTGGCGACTCCCAGGCGCGCCCGCGCGAGCGCCCCTTCGGCGATTCGCTTTGCGCTCGGCAGATCGCCCAGGTACAGACAGCCGGCACCATCGCCCCCCTCCGCGCGGCGCTCGCTCTGCTGCGCGTCCGTACCCGCGTCGCGCAGGGACAGATCGACGCCCAGCGTCGCGGTGGTCTTGGCGTAGCTGCGGTCGAAGCCATTGGAGCTGGCGCTCGCTACTTGGACCCGGCTGTCCTCGGCGGTGCTGGTGGCGGAGATCAGGCGCGGCTCGGCATGGACCAGCGCGTCCATCTCGCGACACCACGCGAGTCGCTGCAGGCTTTCCAGACGCGTGATCGCCGGGTCTTGCAGTTGCAGGGCGTCGCCCGTGTTCTCGGTGGCGAACAAGGCGGGCGGCGTGAGCTCCTCGCTCTGGGTTTGGGTGCTCTGCTCAGACATTCTCGCCTCCCACCGTCATGCGCGACACCAGGGCCGAGGGCATACCGATGGAGACCGGCACGCTCTGACCGCCCTTGCCACAGATCCAGCCGCCGGGGTCGAAGCCGTAATGGCGGGCCGAGATGGTGTCGTGCAGATAGGACTTGAGGATGCCCTTCTCCACCAGGGCCGCCCGGCCCGTGGCGTTGCCCTCGTCGTCCATGTTGAGCGTGCCAAGCTCGTGCGGCAGGTTGCCCTGATCGACCACGTTGACGAAGGGCGCGGCCACCGGCTTGCCGATCATGTCGGAATAGATGCTGGTGCCGATGCGGTTGAAGTCGGCCTCCATGCCATGCCCGATCGCCTCGTGCAGCAGCACGCTGCTCGCGCCCGCGGCCAGCATGACGGGCATCTCGCCGGCCGGCGGCCGCTTGGCATCGAACAGCACCAGGGTGCGCGCGACCGCTTCGTCCACCTCGCAAGACCGGCCGTGCCGGTGGCGAGGAACTGGCGTCGGTTCATGGGCATCGGCTCCCTGGGATCGCTTCAGGATTGAGGTTTGTCGGCAGTCATGATGCTCAATGCCATTCCAGTGGTCCGCTTGGGCAAGACGGGTGCATCGGTGAGCAGGAGCGTCGTGCCGGGCGTGAGGAGCGCGTAGAGGGCTTTGGCGAATTGCGGGGGCAGATGGATCCGGTCGAGCCGATGGGTCGCGGACAGCGACTGCCCGCGCTCGTCGGTGTGGCCGGGAATGCCGACCGCGGTCCAGCGATGGGCGGGGGCATTCTTAGCGATCGCGCTCTTACCCTCGCCCCAACCGTCCTGCATGATGAACGCGTGGGTGCCGAGCGCGACGCCGGGCTGATCGATGGTGAGCTTCGCGCGACCGATCTCGACCCCGTTGCGATAGACCAACACGCGCTGGTCCGCCCGGCTCATGACGATGGACACGGGCCCCGTGGGGGCGGCCTCGGGTCGCCAACGGTACGACTCCAAGAAGCCCAACCGCGGCAGCTTTACCGGTTGCCCGGTGCGGGAATCCACTGGGGCCAGACCCGCCGGGTGCACCACCTCGGTCGGGTCTGCGCGCTGATCGGCGATGACGACGGTCATGCCCTTGGGCGATACGGCGAACAGGCGGCGCGCAAACTCGGTGGGGAGATGCACGCAGCCGTGGGACGACGGGTAGCCCGGCAGCCCGCCGGCATGCAGCGCCACGCCGCTCCAGGTCAACCGCTGCGTATAGGGCATAGGCGCGTTGTTATAGGTCTTGGAGCGGTGGTCGGCATCCTTCTCCAGGACGGTGAAGACACCGGTGGGCGTCCCATAGCCGGGCTTCCCGGTGCTGACGCTCGCTACGCCGATCCGAACTCCGTTGCGGTAAACATAGGCCCGCTGCTCGGCGAGACTGACGACGACCACGATGGGGCCTGACGGGATCGCACCGCCTTGCCACTTGAATTGACCGGGTTTTAAATTCTGTGGGGCCGTTTCTGCGGCCTGCGGTGTCGTGTCGCCCCAGGACGGAGCGGCGAAGACCGACGCTGGCGAAAGGACAAAGAGCGTCGCCAAGGCGAGCGAGCAGATGCCACGCTTGGGTCGCGAGAGATGCTTGATCATGGGAAATCCTTGAAAGACGGCAGGACGGCCGGGGTGCAGTTGACCGCCCCGGCCCATGAAGCGGCGCTATTTGCAGTCGAGCATGGTCACGTCGACGATGGATTTGTAATGCCCGTTCGTGGTGCGCACCGTGACGCAATGCGAGCCCTTTTTCCAGTTCGTATAGGAGCTGTCTCCTCCTTTGCTGCCGGACGCGTAGGTGTAGCCGCGGCCTTGCAGTTCGGACTCACCGCCCGCGGCCCTCGCTCCGACCAGGTCCTGAAGCTCCTTCGCACCGCCCGCCCCCGCGCTGGCCTCGCTGGTGCTGCCGTGCTTGCTCATCTCGTTGATCGCGATTCCGCCGGCGACCGCGGCGGCCGTACCGATGGCGAGCTTCTCGGCCGTCCCCAGTCCCTTGGGCTTGGGACCACTGTACTCGGCGGCGGTCACATGGCGATTCTTGACCTCGCAGGTCCAGGGATGCTTATCCCCGTCCACCTTGGTCAGACCCTGCACCTTGAAATGCAGCGCCGTGTCGTTCAGGCGCTCTGCAGTGGCATCGCGCAGGTCGCTGAGCTTGTATTCGCTGCGGATGCGGCTCTCGCAATCGCGGATCGCGTCTTTCTCGCTGTAGGCCAGTGCGGTGCCGGGGACAGCCAGCGCGAGTACCAACAGAAGGTTGGCGCGGGCTTGGAAGTCATGAGTCTGATGCATGGTGGATTCACTCCGAGTGGGGAACTGTCATGGGTCGCTGGCCAGGACGCGCCTGAACAGCGGGCTAGGGCTGATCGGAGGATTCGCGCAGGTAGCGCCCGGCCACTCAGCCCTTGGGGTCCGAGCCGACATCACCAAGCCGATCATCTTCATCCGAGTCTCCAGACCCTATAATTTTGGTCGGGATTGTAAGGGCCACCCACGCACGCGGCAACCGGGTATGCGATGTTTTTGGATGGGATCGGCCCCGGCCGACTCGACGATTGCCGGATCTGGCGCGGTTTAACGTTTTGAAAAATATACCTGTTAAACCGCGTCTTCACCGAAGTTGGTGAAATCCCCAAGGCCGAACACACCATGAAAGTTACGCATTTCGCGCCGGACGCGGTTTAATCGAAAGAACGCCTCTTTATTGACGCGTCGCCCGGGGGCACAATCGGCCTCTCTCATCAGTCGTCTCTCACACCAGCGCCAAGGAGTTCCCCATGAAGGTCCCCGTCTGCGTCATCGTTGGTGCCGGCCCCGGCAACGGTGCCGCCTTCGCCCGCCAGTTCAGCCGCGCCGGCTACCGGGTCGCCCTGCTCGCCCGCGGGCGCGACAGCCTTGATGCGTTGACCGCCGAGATCGCCGGCACCCGCGCCTATGCCTACGACGCCACCGATCCGGCCGACGCCGAGCGCGTCTTCGCCGCGATCCGCCAGGATCTGGGCACACCCCAGACCCTGATCTACAATGCCTCCACCCGTGAATTCGGCGACATCGACGCCACCACTCCGGATGCGTTCGAGCGCGCCTGGAAGGTCAACACCTACGGCTGCCTGCTCGCCGCCCAACAGGTGATCCCCGACCTGCGGGCCGCCGGCCAGGGCAGCATCGTCATCATCGGTGCCACCGCCTCGCTCAAAGGCGCCGCCGGCTTCGTCGCCTTCGCCTCCGCCAAAGCCGCTCAGCGCAGCCTGGCTCAGTCACTCGCCCGCCAACTGGGTCCGCAGGGAATCCATGTGGCCTATGTGATCATCGATGCCGTGGTCGACATGCCGGCCTCCCGCGCCATGATCCCGGACGCTCCGGACACCTTCTTCGCGCGACCGGACGATATCGCCGAATCAGTCTTCTTCCTGGCCCGGCAACCACGTTCCGCCTGGACCTTCGAACTCGACCTGCGGCCCTTTGGCGAGCATTGGTAGACCGGCGTTGCCTCTGTTGTTCCGGATTCCAACACTGCATACGAGGCGTCACGCGATGATTCAAAACCTGCGCTGGCTTCGCCATTACCTGAAGACTCGCCTGATCGGTCAGGTCCAGGCGCGCCTGAACCGTCCGCCCCAGACCGATGAACTGTTGTTCGTGGTCCCCGCGTCCTCGCGCGGCTGGATCCTGGACGGGATTTGCAAGGATCTCCAGCGGCATTATCCCGCCCCGTCGCGCGTTTTCTACCAGGCCGATGGGGAACTTCTGCCCCCGGCCAGCGCCTATTTTTTCATCCACTATTTCATCGCGATCACCGCCCTGGCGCGGGATCCGGGGGTGTGGCGCGCCCGTCGGCTGGTCTGGTACACCCACCCGAGCGACGAACTGATTACCGCCAACGAAGCCGAGATCATCTACGCGCTCAACCACCTGAGCCGGGTCATTTGCACCAACACCAAGGTTCAGGCCCAGTTGATCGCCCGCGGGGTGAGCGCCGAGCGGGTCACCACCCTGCTGGGGGCCGCCGACCCGGATCTGTTCAAGCCGCAGGCGCGGCCGGGTGCCGGACGCGTCTGTATCTGTACCGCCTACTACCCGCGCAAGAACCCGGAGTTGATGGCCGCGGTGATCCGCGCCATGCCCGAGGTGCAATTCGTCCTGCTGGGGAAGGACTGGGAGCAATGGGAAGGGTTTTCGGCCCTGCGCGCCTGCCCCAACTTCGAGTATCTGACCCTGCGCTACGCGGACTATCCGGCTCAGTACCGGCGCATGGACTGCTATCTGTCCACCTCCCTCCTGGAGGGCGGCCCCATCCCCCTGGTCGAGACCATGATGTGCAATCTGGTTCCGGTGGTGAGTGACACCGGCTTTGCCGCCGATCTCATCCGCCACGGCGAGAACGGCTACATCTTCCCGGTGGATGCCGGTCCGGACCAGGTGATCGCCCTCCTGCGACAGGCCCTGACGAACCGCTCCGACATCGCCGCCACCGTCGCCCACCTGACCTGGCAGGCCATGGCGCAGGAGCTGGCGCGCGAGGTCGAGGCCGTCGGTCCTTGATCAAGTGCACCTGGAGCGATGTGCACCAGGCCGGGCAGGAATACGCTTGAGGAAACGCTTGCTTTTCGCCATTCATGGCGATCATCAGCCTCATCCATCGCTCGTCGCGATTCGCCCGGAGACCCTGCATGCAACTCCTCAGGCCGGCAATGATCCCTCGCCGTATCGTCATGAATGCGCTGATGGGAACCGTCTGGTATCGACGGCTGCGGCGATGGCTGCGCGCGCGAGCGAGCACGGGTACAGGCGATCTGGTCGGTGCCCGATACGCCGGGCATGTGCTTGACAACTTCACCACCTACCAACGCCTGCTCCGCGGGCGACTCGATCACTTCGACGGTCTACGGGTACTGGAACTCGGGCCCGGCGAGCATCTCGGTGTGGGGCTGCTCTGTATGGCAGCCGGGGCGCGGGAAGTGCTCGCAATCGACGCGTGCGACGAACTGCGCGCGAGGACCACGGCGATCACCGAAATGTACATGGCGCTGGCCGCGGCGCTGCCGGCCGGATTATCGCGGGAGCGGTTCGATCAGGCCCGGGTTGCAGGTGCGCCGGGGCCGCTGCTGCGTTACCTGCCCAATCTGCCCATCGAGGCGGCCCGTGCGGAGCGGATCGGTCACTTTGACCTCATCGTCTCGACCTCGGTGTTGGAGCATGTGGCCGACCTGCGGGCCGGGTTGCATGCCATGTACGACCTGCTCAATCCAGGCGGCTGGATGGCCCATTGCGTGGACCTTGGCAGTCACGATCGCTACGAGCGCTCGCCGCTCGCGTTCCTGCAGACGCCGGCCTGGGTCTGGCAGTTGCAGTTCGGCAATCTCGGCGGCCCGAACCGGTTGCGCGTTGGCAACTACCGGCGCCTGCTCGCGGACTGCGGTTTCGCAGAGGTCTGTGTCTCGATTGAGCGGACCTTCCCGGAGGCGGAGGTGCGCCGAGTACGCCCGCTGTTGGCTCCGGAGTTTGTAGCGGCCGATGACGATGATCTGCGAGCGGCGGTGATCTTTGTCTGCGCGCGTCGGCCGCCGAACGCGCCCTGATCTACCTCGACCTCGACATAGCGGCTTGCCCTAATCTCAACCATATACTACTCTTTTTTTGAGTATAAGCTTCCCGCGTGCGTCGTCCGGCCGCATTGCACAGGAGGGCGCGAAACGGCTCCGTGGCCGAACCTTATCTTGCCGAGTCCCGCTCGGTGGAGCGACATTACGATGAAACGGTCGATTGGCCTGCTACTGTTACTGTGCGTATTAGGGCTCACGGCATGTGTCGCGCCCGGGGTACAAGGCCCAGGCGGCACCGTGCAGGGAACCGCCAATGTGGAGGCGCTGGAGCGACAGACCCCGGTGACCCCGGTCCCCGCCACCCCCTACGGATGGGGCGGCTATGGCTATGGTTATAGTCCTTATTACTACGGACGCTGTGGCGGGGGACCCTGCTACCGCGGCCGCTACGATGGTTACTGATCGCGAACAAGTCGCTCTGTGTATCACAGGAGATTGGGGAATGAAAGTCTATCTCGCATTGCTTCCTGCAGCACTCGCGCTCACCGGCTGTGCCGCCACCATGAACGCCCAGCAGGTGTCGGATTACAATGGCGATGGCGTGGTTTCGGACGCCGAATTCAAGCAGTTCAACAAGCAAGCCGCCGTACAGGAGCGCAATGTCCATACGGAGACCGTCAAGCGCCGCGGTGCCGTCAACACGGTCCACGATGTGAACGAGACCGTATGGACCGCCCGCAGCATCCTGTCGGGCCTCCGCAGCTTCTGAATCGACACGCACCGGCCTGGGAGCGATCCCGCGCTCTTGGACCCTAACCGGTCGCTGGAGCGGGCCGCGGTCTTGCCGATCCGCAGCAACCCCGCGTGGCCAGGATCAGAACTGCCGCACTTTGATATTCAAGGTCTGAATGCGGTAGGCGATCTGGCGCGGGGTCATGTTGAGCAGGCGCGCGGCCTTGGCCTGAACCCAGCCGGCCTCTTCCAGCGCGGCAATGACCCGCTCGCGCTCGTCCAAGTCGGGGTCATCCAGATCGACCTTGGGAACGGCCTCGGCCCCATCGATGGCAGCGGAGCGTAAGGCGGGGGCTGGTACCGCTCCGGCGCCGTTCACGGAGCGGCCGTCCCAGGTGCTCACGTCGAGCCCGGTGAGTTCGATCACGTCGCGGTCGATGGTGCCGTCCTCGCTCATGACGGCCGCCCGTTCCATGCAGTTTTCCAGTTCGCGCACATTGCCTGGCCAGTCGTGGCGCATCAGGATGCGCAGCGCGCTGTCGGTGATCTGCAGGTCCCGCCCCTGCAGGCGCGCGACCTTGGTGACCAGAAAACGGGCCAGATCCGGCACGTCTTCGATGCGCTCGCGCAGGGCCGGCATGCGGATCGGCATGACGTTGAGCCGGTAATAGAGGTCCTCGCGGAACTCACCGGCGCGCACCTCGGCCTCCAGGTCGCGGTTGGTGGCGGCGATGATGCGCACGTCGACCTTCATGGTGCGGCCCCCGCCGACCCGCTCGAATTCGCCCTCCTGCAAGACCCGCAGCAGTTTGGCCTGAAAGGCGGGGCTGATCTCGCCGATCTCATCGAGGAACAGGGTGCCGCCGTCGGCTTGCTCGAAGCGCCCCTTGCGCATGTTGACCGCGCCGGTGAAGGCGCCTTTCTCATGACCGAAAAGCTCGGACTCCAGCAGGTTGTCGGGCAGGGCGGCGCAGTTGAGCTTGACGAAGGCGCCGCGCGCGCGCGGCGAATTGTAATGGATGGCGTTGGCGATCAGCTCCTTGCCGGTACCGGACTCGCCGCGAATCAGCACGGTGGTGGTCCACTTGGCGACCTGGCGCACCTGATCGAAAACGATGCGCATGGGCTGGGTCCGACCGATGATGCTGTCGAATCCGTGCGCGCCCTTGACCTCGCGGCGCAGCTTGTCGCGCTCTTCGCGCAGGGCCGCCTGATCGGCCTCGACCTTGCGGGCCAGGCGGATGACCTGACCGATCAGATTGGCGACCATTTCCAGGAAGCGGGCGCGCTGATCCAGCAGATCGTCGACCACCGGCGGCTGCGCGGCAAAGACGCCGACCGCCCGCCCCTCGCCGATGCGGATGGGCACGCCGATGAACGGCAGGTCGGGCCGGTAGAGGTTGAGTCGGTCCAGGAAGCGCGGCTCATCGCCGACCCGCGGCAGCACGCACGACTGGTTCTGCTCCAGGATGCGCCCGATGACGCCTTCACCTGGGCGATAGGTCACGGATTCGAACGGGTCGGCATCATCGCTGTTGTGCAGGGCGCTGATCATCAGGTCGCCGCTCTCTTCGTCGAGCAGACTGACCAGGCCATAGCACAGCCGGCCGCGGTCATGCAGCACCCGTAATACCTCACGCAAGGTCTGTCGCAGGTCGAGCGAGCGGCTCAGGACGCTGCTGACCTCATAAAGCGCATCCAACTGGGCGTCGAGCAGGTCCAGTCGGGCGGCGTCCGCGGCATCGACTGAATCCAGGGGGTCAGGGTTCATTAGCTAAATGGCGAGTAGCTGGTGGTTAGTGGTTGGTTATAGCCTTCGCACCTGATATCCAGACAGAACTTTGGTGTAGGGGCGGGTTTTAAACCCGCCCCTACGTCCGGTCATCATATTCGACGGCTATAACAGTGACGAGCGAAGTCAGTCGCGGTTTCGGTCCGCACAACGAACCCCGCTGCTTTTCACGAACGGTGACTCACATTTCAGCGCCTTACTGGTCCGCCGGTACAGCGCTCAAGGTCAGGTGGATACGGCAACCGTCCTGGTAGTCCGGGTCCACCTCGATGTAGCCGCCATGGGCATTGACGATCTCCTGCGCCATCGGCAACCCCATTCCGGCGCGGCCACGCCGATTGCGCCAACCGATATAGAAGGGCTCGAAAACCCGAAAGCGATCCTCGAACGGGATACCGCGTCCATTATCCTGGACCGCGACCTCCACGGCGCCGTCGACACTGCGGGTCGCCAGCAACAGATCGCGCTGCGGACGACCGGATTCATTCAGCGCCTGAATCGCGTTATCAATCAGATGCTTGAACAGCGACCGCAACGAATCTTTATGACCGGGCAGTTCCGGCAGCAGGTGCGAGGGCCGCCAGTCCACCACGATGCCGGCCGCCAGCAAGCGGTCGGTTTCCAACTCCAGAACCTGGCGCAGCAGTTCGTTGACGTTGACCATGACACCCGGTTCACGCGGACCCTCGGGCAAGGCCGCCTTCAGCGTGTCCAGCGCCTTGGTGCCGGACCGGCTGATATCCTCCAGCATCTCCGCCAGGGTCTCCAGGCTCGCGCTGCCGCTGCGCGCCAAGGCCGCGGCGGCCTGGATGACGTTCATCGGCGCCTGAATCTGGTAGATGGACGCGGCCATGGTCTCATGCAAGCTGTGCGTCAACTGCTGTTCCGCCAGGCGGGCGCGCAGGTTCTCCAGGTGGGCACGCTCGATCTCCCGACGACGCGCGGTCACCTCGTTGGCCAGCAGCAGCATGCGCCGCTCGCCCTTCTTTTGCCGTCCGAAGAAACCGCGGGCACTGGGGTCCAGTTCGTCCGCCGGGGTCCCCGAGCAGGAGAACCAGCGGGGACCGCTCGAACCCGGTGCCGCGATACTGATCTCCAGATCTTTGAACGCGCGCCCGCTCAGACACTCGACCAACGGGTCCAGACCCACTTGCTCACGCAGGGCCGCGCTGAACGCCTCCCCCGGCTCGCGGCCGCCCAGTTCACTGTAGAGCTTCTTGCACGCCTGATTCTCCAGCAGCACCCGCCCTTCGGCATCGAGCAGCACCACCACCACCGGCGCGGCATCCAGCACGGTCTCGATGCGCATCTTCTGGCGGCGCAGTTCGCCTTCGAGCTCGTGCACCTTGGTCACGTCCCGGTGCATCCCCAGGAAATACTTGAGTCCGCCGCCCTGATCCAGCACCGGGGCGATGGTCAACTCGGCCAGGTAGTCCCCGCCCTGCCGGGTGCGGTTCACCAGGGTGCCGGTCCAGGTTTGCTTGCCCTGGATGGTCCGCCACAGGTGCTGGTAGATGTTCTCCGGCGTCGCCTTGTTCGACAGGATCGACTCGTTCTCACCGATCACCTCCTCGCGGGTGTAGCCGGTCAACAGCTCGAAGGCCCGGTTGACGTAGAGGATGCGCGCCCGCGCGTCGGTGATCGAAATGGCCGAGGGTGCCTGTTCCACGGCCTCGAAAAAGAGCCGCGGCGGCAGCGGGTCCGCCGCATTCCCGGCCATCAGGGTCAGCGCCTCAATGATCTCCCCCGGCGTACCCGCCGGGGGCGAGGCGAGGAACTCACCCAGGGCATTCACAACGACGTGCTCCGCGGACTCCAGGTTTGGTCGAGCCGACACGGCGATCTCCAGTCAGGGTCATGAGGTCTGTAGGTTGCGAAATACTGCACGAAGCATACCCGAGCGGCGCCGTCCGACCAAAACCGGATGGCACGGCCGGTTGAGGGCTCCGGCAATCGCCTGATCGGCATCCGCGCCCCCGGTCCCCGACCCGCCCGGCGGACGTCTTGTCGATCTTACGACAATTCCACCGTCGCGCCGCGGTCGGGTTGTCGTGTCGACCACAGCTTGGAGTCGGCTCGGGTCGCCGTCCCGCGTGGAGG